>Ga0228698_1000118_pt1 | contig 71530 bp, 52 predicted proteins | sample McNCre117_Aug_MG_FD_178015 | JGI IMG/M metagenome (GOLD analysis project Ga0228698, IMG submission 178015) | Freshwater microbial communities from McNutts Creek, Athens, Georgia, United States - 1-17_Aug_MG | ecosystem: Environmental > Aquatic > Freshwater > Creek | place: USA: Georgia...
CGCTGGCCTGGCCCAGGCACAACGCCTGCACCCCGACCTGATGCTGCTGGACGTGATGATGCCGGGCATGGACGGCCTGCAACTGTGCCAGCGCATCAAGAGTGACCCCACGCTCAAGCGCACCAAGTGGTGATGCTCAGTGCCCGCACCCAGGCCCATGATCGCGCCGCCGCCGCCAAGGCCGGCGCCGACCACTACCTGTCCAAGCCTTTCAGCCCGATCGAGCTGCTGGACACCGTCAATCGCATCCTGAGGTAATTGGGGCACCCGGCTGCGCGAGTACGCGCAGCCACCCGCCAAGCGGGTTCGCAGGCGGCTTGGGGCGGCCCGGCGCTCGCCTGCGGTGGTGCACCCGGCTGCAAGGGTACTTGCAGCCACCCGCCGAGCGGGTTCAGTGCACGTTGAACAGCCCTTCAAAGCGCAGCCGCAGCTCACGCTTGAGCAGTTTGCCGCTGGGGTTCTTGGGCAGGGCATCCACAAACACCACGGCCTTGGGGGCCTTGAAGTGCGCCAGCTGGGCACTGCAGTGGGCCAGCACGGCGGCTTCGTCCAGGCCTGAGCCGGGTTTGGCCACCACCACGGCGGTCACCGCCTCGATCCAGCGCGGGTGCGGCAGGCCGATCACCGCCACTTCGCTCACACCGGCCAGGCGGTACAGCGCCTCTTCCACTTCGCGGCTGGCCACGTTTTCGCCGCCGGTCTTGATCATGTCCTTCTTGCGGTCGACCACGCTGATGTAGCCCTCGGCATCCACCGTGGCCAGGTCACCCGAGTGAAACCAGCCGCCCTCGAAGGCGGCCGCCGTGCGCTCGGGGTCGTTGTAGTAGCCCAGAAGCAATTGGGGCGAACGGTGCACGATTTCGCCGATCTCGCCCACCGCCACATCACGCATCTGGTCGTCCACCACCCGGGTTTCAACATTCAGCGCCGGCCGCCCGGCTGAGCCCGGCTTGCGCAACTGGTCATCGGGGCCCAGCACCGTGGCCAGGGGCGCGATCTCGGTCTGGCCGTAGAAGTTCCAGAGCCGGATGTTGGGCAGGCGCTCGATCAGCTCACGCATCACCGCCACCGGCATGATGGACGCGCCGTAATAACCCTTGCGCAGCGTGGCCGGTGGCCGGGTTTCAAACAGCGGTGAGCGCAGCAGTGCGATCCACACCGTGGGTGGCGCAAAGAACGAGGTGATGCCGTGGCGTTCGATCAGCGCCAGCAGGTTGTCGGGCGTGGGCTGCGCGGTGATGACGTTGGTCGAGCCCAGGTACACGCAGGGACCCAGAAACACGTCCAGCTGCGCACAGTGGTACAGCGGCAGCGAGTGCAGCACCACATCGCGCTCGCTCATCTCGCCTTCGATGATGCAGCTGACGTACTGGTCAATCACCGCCCCGTGGGTGAGCATGGCGCCCTTGGGCAGGGATTCGGTGCCGCTGGTGTAGACGATCTGCAGCAGGTGCTGGCTGTTGAAGTCGGGCTCGGGCGCGGCATCGGTGCAGGCGGCCAGGGTGTCGAAGTTCAGCGCGCCTTCGGGGCAACTGCTGGGTGCCTCGCTGGGCAGCCACAGCATTTGCGCCACCTGGGTGTCGCGCGCGGCGGCATCGCGGGCCAGGGCCAGCAGGCCCGAATCGGTGGCCAGCAAACGCGCTCCGGCATGGCGCAGGATGTAGGCGGCCTCATCGGCATTGAGCATGAAGTTCACCGGCACCATCACCGCGCCCAGCCGCGCCAGCGCAAAGCGCAGCGCCGCAAAGCCATGTGAATTGCGCGCCAGCACGGCCACCTTGTCACCGCTGTTCACACCGGCCTGGGTGTGCAGGCCGGCCGCCAGACGGCTGACCAGGGCGTCAAACTGGGCCCAGGTCCAGGTGGTGTCGCCGCAGACGATGGCCGGCTTGTGGGGCAGCCGCGCCGCCGTGCGGTGCAGCAGGTCGGCCAGGGTTTGACGACGCAGGGCGGGATGCGGGTTCACGGGCGGGCTCCAGGGCGGTAGGCGGGGCCCCACCGTAGCGCCGGCCAAGGGTGGCAGCCATCCGGATCACCCCTGTCACCGCGCAGACAGGGCTACCATCGCAGCGACAATGCCAGGAGACCGTTGAAAGCCCCCCATGAAGACCTATGCCATCGAGATCCAGCGGGTCAAGAGCATGAGCAACAACCACGGCGTCATCAGCGCCCGGGTCGATGCCATGGTGCAGCCCGCACCCCGCCCCGCCGCCGACGACGACAGCACCCCGCAAACCGTGCTGAGCATGACCGAAGAAACCGCCCGCGTGGTGTTCCTGCTGCTCAAGGCCCAACTGGCCGAGTTCGACAAGCGCAAGGCCCGCAGTCAAAGGTAGATGGTGCACCCGGCTGCGCACCTACGCGCAGCCACCCGCCAAGCGGGTCGCGCTGGCCGCTTGGGAGCGGCCCGGCGCTGGCCAGCCAACCCGATCTCAAAGGAACGATGAAATGACCATGATCAAGAAACTGAGCCTGATGCTGGTGTCGCTGCTCACCGCCCTGAGCGTGCAGGCCGCGCCGCCCACTGAAGCATCGATCGACAAGTTGCTGGCCGTCACCCGCGCCGAGCGACTGATCGACAGTGTTTACGGCAACATCAACCAGATGCTGCGCCAGACCATGGGCTCGGCCATGCAGGGCAAGAGCGTCACGCCAGCCCAGCAGCGCATCCTGGACACCCTGCCCGGCAAGTTCGAGGCCATCTTCCGCGACGAGATGGCCTGGCCCAAGTTGCGCGCCATGTACGTGGCCATCTACCAGGAATCACTCACCCAGGAAGAGATCGACGGCATGATCGCGTTCTACGAAACGCCGGCAGGCAAGGCCATGATCGAGAAGCTGCCGCAAGTGATGAACCGCACCATGCTGCGCGTGCAGGCCATGATGCCGCCCATGATGGAGCGTGTGCAGAAGCTGGTGTCCGACACCATCGAAGAAGCCAAGGCGGCGCAGTAGGCGGCGCTTCAGGCAGCGCCGCGCCGGGCCAGTCCTCAGGACAGCCAGGGCCGTTCAGAGGCGAACAGCAGGCGTTTGGCGGCCAGGCGCCAGGCAGCCGGCGCCCGGTTGCCCAGCACCACGGCGCCCAGGGCGCAGGCCTGACCGCGCAGTGCGGGTTCGACCAGCAACAGCTGCCGCTCGGCTTCGGCCGCTGATTGGCCGGCCGCCAGGGCCTGGGCAAAACCCAGCACCGGCTCGGCCTGCGGGCCCCACAGGCTGCGCGCCTGGGCCAGCCAGGCGCTGGTGTCCTGGCGCTGGCGGATGGCCAGGGCCAGGGCCGACCACACGGTGCTGCCGTCCACACCCTGGTTGCCGGGCAAGGCCAGGGCCTGCTTCACCCATTCGGTGCGGGCTCCGTCCGACGCCGCCAGCAGGCGCAGCAGGCGCGCCGCCTGCTCGGGCGACGCACCCGGGCGCCCCAGCGCCTGCTGCAGCCGCCCAGCGGCCAGATCGGCATAGGCCTGCGGGTGGCCGCTGGCCTGGCCCGTGCCGCGCTCCAGCTCAGCCAGCGTGCCCAAGGGGCCATCGGCGGGCAAGGCGCGGGTGAGGGATTCGGCCTCGGCCTGGCTGGCCGCCAGCATGCGCCGCAGGCGTGCGCTCTGCTCGGCCACGGCCGGGGCCAGCGTGGGCGCACCTCGGGCGGCAGTGTCCAGCGCCTGCAGCGCTGCGGCCCATTGCTGCTGCGCCGAATAGGCCCAGGCCGCGCCATAGGCCAGCCAGACGTGCTGCGGATGGGCCTGGTGCTGCGTGGTGAACAGGCGTGATCGGTCGGGTCCGTCGGGCAGGCAGCGGATGCTCAGGTACAGGCTGTCCAGGTCGGCGGGCTGCTGGCGGGCCGCACCGGTGGCTTCGGCACACAGGCGCGTCTTGTCGGCGGGGCTGGCCAGGTCTTGCTGCGCGCGACGAAGCAGCATGTTGCGCGGCGCCTCGGCCAGGCGCTCGGCCAGCACGGCCTGGGCCGAGCCCGTTGGCAAACTGGCCAAGAGCGCCAGCCAGGTGATCACATGCGGTGAATCCAGGCTGTCCCAGCGGGCATGGGCACGGACCAGGGCCTGCCGCTGTGCGGGGTCGTCCAGAGCCTGCAACAGGTGCTGCGGCCAGGCCGAACCCAGGCTGCTGAGCACGCTGCGGGTGCGGCCGCTCTTGCTGCTGACGGTGGTGGGCGGCTGCGCAAACAACACCTGGGCATCGCTGGCCAGCCAGCGCGGCGCGCCCAGCAGGCGCTCGGGCGGGCGCACGATGTCGGGGCCATAAACCGCTGTCCAGGCCACCAGCGGCATGGCGCCAGCCACGTTGTAGACCAGCTGCGCATGGGCGCCGGGCACGGTTTCTTCAAAGGATTCGAGCACCTGCCCTGCAGGCGCCCGGGCCTCGATGCGCACAGCCTGCCGCGCTGGCAGGTCCAGCGTGGCCGTCCCCAGGCTGGCCACCCGTTGTGGCGGCCCGCCATTGACGGCCACGTGCACCGGGATGGCCAGGCCGTTGTACACGGTGAGCTGGCCGGCATCCAGCGTGGCGCCCAGCAGCAGCACCGAGCCCACCACGCCGCCGGCCACTGCCAGGCGGCCGGCTGTGGGCCACAGGCCTTGCGCCAGTTGAAACCGGGCCCACAGGCTGACCCGATCACGGCGCTCACGCTCGGCACCGATGACCAGGGGCGCCATCAGGCGCGGCACCACCGGCTCGTGGGGCGCGGCACCGGGCGCCGTGCCCTGCCGGAAGTGATCGGCCAGCGTGGCCTCGGCGCGCAGCAGGTGCTCCAGGGCGTTGTTGCCCAGGGTGGCGTAGGCGCCGGCGCAGTGGTTCACCCAGCCGTCCACGGCAGCGATCCAGTCGAGCAGATTGGCCTGCGTGGCCATGGGCAGTTTCAGCTCACCCAGGCTGCGGGCCAGGTCGTCACCGGCCATGCCGGCACACAGCGTGGAAGCCAGCTCGAAGGCGCGAGCCTGCTCGTGGGCGTGATGCAGGGCGCGCTGCAGATCGTTGGCCACGGCCAGCTCCCGCGTCATGCCACGGGCGCTGAGCTTGCGGGTGGCGGCGGCCACCCGCAGCACATGCTGAAATTGGCCGTGCAGATCCAGCAGGTTGGCTTCGGTGTGGTCGGCGTGGTGCAGCACGGCCAGCAGGGCACGCAGCGGCCCCACCCAGTCAGGGGCGATCTGCCGGGCCACATCCACGTGCACGCTGCGGCATTGGCGGTCGTGGGCGTGCAGACGGGCCTGGAGCCCGGCCAGCTCTTGCTCAAGTTGCGACAGGGTCTGACCCAGGGTGGCGCGGCTGAGCACCTGGTCGCGGTAGCGCAAGGCCCCCCCCACCGGGCGCAAGACGCCGTCGCGCAAGGCACGCAACTGGGCCAGATCGCGGCCCAGCGCACGCAACTGGCGCATGTCGGCCACCAGCGCGGGCGGGTACAGGGCGTCCAGCGCCGCCAGCGAGGCCGGAGCAGGCTGGTCGTACAGGGCCTGCGGCTGGGCAGCCACCCGCACCACCGAGCGGCCGAAGTAGATGCCCTGGTAACGCGGCTGAAAGAACTCGCGCTGAAATTGCTGCCTGAGCAAGGCCAGGGCTTGCTCGGTGGGCAACGGCTGGTCGGTTTCGGCCTGCACCGGCCCCAGCAGCGGGGCCGTCACCTGCTCCCGCAGGGCCTGGGCATCGCGAAACAGCACCCAGGCGCTGCGCTGGTCGATGTTGGCGGCGATGTACCGGCGCTTGGCATTGGCCTCGCGCTCGTGGTTGAGCGGGTGGGTCAGCCACATCTGGGGCGGCTGGGCCAGTTCGGCCTTGAACAGCCGGTGGGTGGGGTTGCCGGCCTGGGCCTCGGGGGGCACACGGCCATACTGCTCGTCTTGCAGCAGGGGGCCCATCAGCTCGATCACGCTGGCCTGCAGCGCCAGGATGTCCGACACGCGGTGGCCCTGGCGCAGCTGGTTGCGGGCAAAGGCCTCGGCCCGGCCCCAGGCGTCATCGGCAAACTGCAGGCGATGCAGCGCATGGATCAATGCATCGCTGCCGGTCAGCGACACCGCCACCAGGTCGGCGTTCATCTCCATCTCGCGGTTCAGTGCCCGCTGGATGATGACGACGCCTGCAAACGCCGTGTCGACCAGGGCCCGAACCGCCCACACGGCCGCCTGCAACAGCCAGCCCAGCCAGGCGATGCGCACATCCATGCGGGCCAGGCCGTTGATGAAGGCGTCCAGGCGGTCACGCCGCTCGATCAGTTGGCCCACGATCTGCTGGGCCACGTACACCCAGCGCCCCACGGCCATGGCACCCTGGCCAAAATGGCCGAACTCGTGGGCCAGCACCGCCTGCAACTCGCCCATCGAGAGGGTGTTGACCAGGCCCAGGCCGATTTCCAGGTTCTTCTTGCTGGGCAGGATCAGGTTGAGCAGCGACAGGTCATAAAACACCGCCGCATTGACCCGCGCCGAGACAAACACCCTGTGCGGCCGGGGTGCGCCCGCGCGGCGGGCCAGATCGTGCAGAAAGGCGAACAGCTCGGGCTGCTGCGCCGCCGTGATCTCGTGCAGGCCGTCCAGGCTGCCGCGCCGCACAAACAGCAGGCTCTTGAGCATGAACACGGCCAGAAACGCCGCGCAAAGGCCCACCAGCCAGCCCCAGAACACACTCTCGCCCTGGCTGAAGCCGAGAACAATGAGGTTCCAGGCTGTGCGCAGCAGGGCCGCCGCCAGCGCCAGGTACAGCAGCATGAAAAGCGCCAGAGCGGCCACCGCCAGCCAGGCGCGGCGCTTGTAGGCGGTGCTGGGCGCGGTCAAGCCGGCCAGCGGTGCGCCCCCTTCCGAGGGCCAAGGCGTGTCCACAGGTTTCCTCCCTGATGGCAGCCCGGACCGGCCCTTTGTGGGCGCGGGTCACATGCCCGCTACGGTGGCCAAGCCGCCAGGAGGGAGTGTCGCAAGAAATCCGCCTCCGTCAAAGTGATGAAGGCGGAATCCACCCCAAATGACTGGGGTTAGCGCAGCGGCACGTCAACAATCTTCAGGTTGACGTGAACGCCTGATCTGGACACCTATCAGACAGGCAGATCGACCATGCGCTCGCAGGCAAAGCCCTGGGCGTCGAACAGGTGCATCTGATCGGCCCGCAAACGCAGCGTGAGCGCCTGGCCGGCCGCCAGACTGGCACTGCCCTCGACCTTGACGGTGAGCGTGGGCAGGCCATCACCCACCGACACGTACAGCAGCGATGAATCACCCAGGCGCTCGATGTGCAGCAGCTTGGCCGGCAGGCCGGCACCCTCGCCACCGTCGCCCAGCAGGATGTGCTCGGGGCGGATGCCCACTTGCACGGCGCTGCCGGCGGCCAGGCGCTGGGCATCCACCGCAGCGGCCACGGCATGGCCAGCCACCTGCACCTGGGCCAGGCCGCCGCTGGCCGACACCAGGCTGGCGGGCAGCAGGTTCATCTTGGGCGAGCCGATGAACTCGGCCACAAAGGTGCTGGCCGGGCGGTGGTACAGGGTCATGGGCGAGCCCACCTGCGCCACGCTGCCGCGTTCTTCGATCAGCTTGCCGGTGTGCAGCAGCACGATCTTGTCGGCCAGCGTCATGGCCTCGACCTGGTCGTGGGTCACGTAGATCATGCTGGCCGAGCCCAGGTCATGGTGCAGCTTGGCGATTTCCAGGCGGGTTTGCACCCGCAGGGCGGCATCCAGGTTGGACAGCGGCTCGTCAAACAGGAAGACCTTGGGCTCTTTCACGATGGCCCGGCCGATGGCCACACGCTGGCGCTGGCCGCCCGACAGGGCCTTGGGCAGGCGATCGAGCAGGGGCGTGAGTTGCAGGATCTCGGCCGCGGCCTTCACCTTCTTGTCGATGGCGGCCTTGTCGGCACCCATCACCTGCAGGCCGAAGGCCATGTTCTCGCCCACCGTCATGTGCGGGTACAGGGCGTAACTTTGGAACACCATGGCCACGCCGCGCTTGGCCGGGGGCAGGTCGTTGACGCGCTCACCACCGATCAGCAGGTCACCCGAGGTGATGTCTTCGAGGCCGGCCACCATGCGCAGCAGCGTGCTCTTGCCGCAGCCCGAGGGGCCGACGAAGACGCAGAACTCGCCGTCGTTGATGGTGAGCGTGGCGTCGCGGATGGTCAGCGGCAGGTTGGGGGCGTAGCGCTTGTTGAGCTGGCGAAATTCAATGCGGGACATGGCGGCTAATCCTCGAAACGGGTTCAGGGCAGGCGGGCAAACAGCACGCCATGGGGCTCAAATTGCAGGGTGCCGTCGTCGGACTGACGCACACCGTGGGACACATCGGCCACCACCGCCGCTGCGCCCAGGCCTTCAGGCCAGGGCAGCACGGCCGCGTCGGTGCTGAGGTTGAAGGCACAAAACAGGCGCTGACCATCGAGCTCGCGCACATGGGCCAGCACCTGCGCGTGCGCCGGCAGCAATTGCATGGTGCCACGGGCCAGCACCGGCTGGGTGCGGCGCCAGCGCAACAGGTGCTGGTAGTGGTGGTGCAGCGAACCGGGCACACCCACCTGGGCATCGGCCGCGCGGGCGCGGTGGCTATCGGCCAGCGGCAGCCAGGGCTTGGCCGTGCCGTGGCCAAAGCCCATGTCGGCCGCAGCGGCCTGCCAGGGCATGGGCGTGCGGCAGCCGTCGCGGCCCTTGAAGCGCGGCCACATGGTGATGCCGTAGGGGTCTTGCAGGTCTTCGAAGGCGATGTCGGCCTCGGCCAGGCCCAGTTCGTCACCCTGGTACAGGCAAGGCGAGCCACGCAGGCTCAGCTGCAGGGCGGCGAAAACACGGCTTTCGGCCAGGCTGGCCTGCTGGCCGTTGGCCGCCCAGCGCGTGGCCAGCCGGGTGCAGTCGTGGTTGGACAGCGCCCAGCTGGGCCAGCCATCGGCGGCCTCGGTCTGAAACCGGTTGAGCACATCGTGCACATAGGGCGCGTCGTGGCGCGGGCCCAGCAGGTCAAAGCTGTAGGCCATGTGCAGCTTGTCGCCGCCGCTGGTGTACTCGGCCATGCGCTGCAGGCTGTTGTCGCAGCCGATCTCGCCCACCAGGGTGGTGTGCGGGTATTCGTCGAGCAGCTTGCGCAGGTGCTTCAGGAACACCAGGTTCTCGGGCCGGCTCTTGTCGTACACATGCCACTGCCACACATAGGGGTTGGACGTGGGCACGGCCGGGTCTTCGCCGCTGGGGCGACCCCGGCCGGGGTTGTCGCGCAGCTGGGTGTCGTGGAAGTAGAAGTTGGCGGTGTCCAGCCGGAAGCCATCCACCCCCAGATCAAGCCAGAAGCGCACGCTGTCCAGCAAGGCCTGGCGCACGGCGGCATTGTGGAAATTCAGGTCGGGCTGGCTGGCCAGAAAGTTGTGCAGGTAGTACTGGCCACGGCGGGTATCAAACTGCCAGGCGCTGCCGCCAAACACGCTGAGCCAGTTGTTGGGCGGCCCGCCGTCGTGGCGCGGGTCGGCCCACACATACCAGTCGGCCTTGTTGTTGCGGGCGTCTTCGCGGCTTTGCACAAACCAGGGGTGCTGGTCGCTGGTGTGCGACAGGACCTGGTCGATCATCACCTTCAGGCCCAGCGCGTGGGCGCGGGCCACCAGGGCCTTGAAATCGCCCAGCGTGCCAAACATCGGGTCGACGTCGCAGTAGTCGCTGACGTCGTAGCCAAAGTCCTTCATCGGGCTTTTGAAGAAGGGGCTCAACCAGATGGCATCCACACCCAGATCGGCGATGTAGGGCAGGCGTGCGGTGATGCCCGGCAGGTCACCGATGCCGTCGCCGTTGCTGTCGGCGAACGAGCGCGGGTAGATCTGGTAGATCACCCCGCCGCGCCACCATTGGTTGTTGGGCGCCTTGGGGGCTGAGGTCATGTGATCGGTCATGGCAGCAAGAGAACGGGATCAGCCCTTGACGGCACCGGCGGTCAGGCCCGAGACGATTTTTTTCTGGAAGATCAGCACCAGCAGCAGCAGCGGCACGGTGACGATGACCGAGGCGGCCATGATCGAGCCCCAGGGAATCTCATAGGCCGTGGCACCGGCGATCAGCGAGATGCCCACCGGCACGGTGCGCTGCGCGTCTTCGACGATGAAGGTCAGCGCGAACAAGAATTCATTCCAGGCGCCGATGAAGGCCAGCAGCCCGGTGGACACCAGGGCCGGCCACAGCAGCGGCAGGAACACCTGGAAGATGATGCGCAGCGGCCCGCAGCCGTCCATGATGGCGGCTTCTTCCAGCTCATTGGGTAGCTCGCGCATGAAGGTGGTGAGGATCCACACCGTGAAGGGCAGCGTGAAGATGGTGTAGGGCACCACCAGGCCGATGGCCCGGTTGAACAGGCCCAGCGACTGGATCAGCTCGAACATGCCCGACAGCACCGCCACCTGCGGAAACATCGACACGCCCAGCAGCGTCAGCATCAACAGGCCCTTGCCCTTGAAGCGGATGCGGCCCAGCGCATAGCTGGCCGTCACGCCCATCAGGATGGCGCCGCCCACCGTCAGGCTGGCCACCATCACCGAGTTGAGCAGGTGCCGCCCGAAGGGCTGCGCGCCATCGAACAAGGCGGTGTAGTTGCCAAAGTCGGCCTTCTTGGGCCAGATGGCCGGATCAAACAGCGCCGAGCCGGTCTTGACCGAGGTGAGCACCATGTACACAAAGGGGCTGACCGACACCAGGACGATGATGGCCGCTGCCAGGTACAGCAGCGTGGTGCCCAGGAGGTTGCGTTGATTCATGCTTACTCCTCGAGTTTGGTGCGGGTGAGGCGCAAAAAGACCACTGCCGACAGCATGATGATCAGGAACAGCGAGGTGGACGCGGCCGAGCCGAAACCCACATTGCCGGCGTCAACCATCTCGCGCATCACCAGGCCCGACATGCTGATGGTGCTGCTGTCGTTGGACGTGAGCACATAGATCAGATCAAACACCCGCAGCGCATCGAGCAGGCGAAACACCATGGCCACCAGCAGTGGCTGGCGGATCAGCGGCAGCGTCACCTTCCAGAACAGGCGCAGCGGATGCACACCATCGACCCGCGCGGCTTCGTAACAATCCTTGGGCAGGGTTTGCAGGGCCGCCAGGATCAGCAGGGCCATGAAGGGTGTGGTCTTCCACACATCCACCGCCACCACCGACCACATGGCCGTGCTGGCATCGGCCGTCCAGGCGATCTTGTCGCTGATCACGCCCAGGTTCAGCAGCACCGTGTTCACCACGCCAAACTGGTCGTGCAGCATCCAGCCCCACATCTTGGCCGACACGATGGTGGGAATGGCCCAGGGCACCAGCACCGCGGTGCGCACCAGCGTGCGGCCCTTGAACTCCTGATTCAGCAGCAGGGCCACGCCCAGGCCGGCCAGGGTTTCCAGGATCACCGAGACAAACGCAAACTGGAAGGTGTTGCGGATGGCCGTGCCCCAGTCGCTGGCCCAGAAGCCATCGGTGTAGTTGGGGTTGAAGAACAGGCCGTAGGGCCCGAAGAAGTTCTCGAGGCCGATGAAGCGGCTGGCTTCGAGGTTGTTGATGTTGGTTTCGGTGAACGCAAACCAGATCGAGCGCAGCAGCGGCCACACGGCCACCACGCACATCAGGGCCAGCATGGGTGCCAGAAACAACCAGGCGGTTCGAACGCGTGAATTCATGGTGCAGGTCTTTCGTCAGGGCTCACCAGCGATCACGACGCACCAGCTTGAGCTGGCCTTCGAGCTTGCGCAGGGCGGCTTCGGGCGTGGTCTTGCGGGCCAGCACGTCGTGGGCGGCATCGGTGACCGCCAGGCTCACGGCCGGGTACTTCAGGCCCGAGATGGCCGATGGCCGGGCCACCGAATCCATGAAGGTGGGCAGCAGGCTGGCCATGAAGCCGTTGGCGGCGATGACCTCGGCATCCTTGTAAAGCTCGGGGCGCGTGGGGTTAAACGAGAAGCGGATGGCGCGATCCTTTTGCACGGCGGCGCTGGTCATGTACAGCACCAGGTCGGCTGCGGCTTCGGGGGCCTTGCTGTACTTGGACACCGACAGCTGCCAGCCCCCCAGCGTGCCGGCGTGGCGGGCACCCTCGCCATCACCCTGGGGCAGGGCCGACACGCCCACCTTGCCGCGCACCGGGCTGTCGGGGCTTTCGGCCAGTGACCAGGCATAGGGCCAGTTGCGCATGAACAGCGCCTGCCCGTTCTGGAACACGCCCCGGGCGTCTTCTTCGGCGTAATTGAGCACGCCCACCGAGCTGATGGTGCCCACCCACTTGGCCGCATTGGCCAGGGCCTTGGCCGCCTGGGCGTTGTTGACGGCGATGTCGCCGTTGTCGTTGACGATGCGGCCACCGCCGTAGCTGGCGATCCACTCCAGCGCATTGCAGGTCAGGCTTTCATTGGATTTGCCCTGGAAGACAAAACCCTGGAAATCCTTCTGGCCGGCCGCGCGCTCACCGGCTTGCACGAGGGTGGCGCTGGCCGTCAGCTCGGCCCAGGTGGTGGGCGGCTTGAGCTTGTACTTGGCCAGCAGATCGGTGCGGTAGAACAGCAGGCCGGTGTCGGTGTAGAACGGCATGCCCAGGATCTTGCCGTTGACGGTGTTGTTGGCCATGATGGCCGGAAAGTGCTCGGCCTCGGCACCCTTGGCATAGGGCTTCAGATCAAGCAGGTGGTCTTTCAGGATGCCGGGCCAGACGATGTCCACCCGCACGATGTCGATGTCGCCGCTCTTGGCCGCAAACAGCTGCCGGTACACCGCCAGCGCTGCATTGGGGTTGCCCGGCTGGGTGTAGTTGCGCACCGTGTGGCCGGTCTTGCGGGCCCAGGCTTCCGCGTGCTTCATGCACGACTCCACCTCGGGGCCACTGGCACCGCAGGCGATCGTCACGGTGGCGGCCTGCACGGCCGTGGCCGCCAGCAGGCCCAGTGCCAGCAGGCCCTGCCGGCGCCAGCGAACTAGAAGGGTTGACTTCACGATGGGCTGTCTCCGTTGTTCTGGAATGCGGCTCAGTGCACCACGAACACCATCGCCGTGCGGGCGGGTACCGTGAACTGGCCTTGTGCGCGGTCAAAGCGCGAGGCGGTGGCGGGGCGTTGGTCGGCGGCCTGCGGCGCCAGGTGCACCGGGTGCGGCACCCAGTCCTGGCCCTGCGTGCCGGGCACGGCCAGCGTGTGGGCCTGCTTGTCGACGTTGATCAACACCATCAGGCGCGCAAAGCCGGCACCGGGCAGGCCGGCGCCGTCCAGCTCGGCGGCGATGAGCACCGGGTTCTGATCGGGGCCGGTGTTGTGAAAGCGCAGGCGCTGGTTGATCTGCGCGGCCGTGGGCAGACGCAGCAGGGTGGTGCTGGCGCGGATGCGCAGCAGGTCGCGGAAGGCGTCCCGCGCAAAGGCGATCTCGTCCGGGCCGGCGGCCAGGCGCGCATCACGCAGGCGCGGGGCCGCCAGCTCGTAGAAGGCCTGGTTGTCTTGCGCGGGCGGCAGGCCGGTGCCGAAGTGGTTGCGCTGATAGGTCCAATCCAGGCGGTTGAACCAGTCGCCCGAGTCGTAGCTGTTGCCGTCGAGCGATTTGCTGCGCAGCACGTCCATGCCTGCATGGAAGTAGGCCACGCCCTGGCTGAAAGCCACAAAGGCCATGCCCAGCACCTGCACCCGGGCCCGCTCCATGGGCGCGGTGGCCAGCGGCAGCTTGTAGGCGTTGGCATCCCACAGCGTGTGGTTGTCGTGGTTCTCGACGTAGTTGACCACCTCGGTGGGCTCGGTGGCGTAGCCGGCGATCTGGTCGCCATAACGCATCTGGTCGCCGCGCAGCACCTGTCCGGTGTGGGTGCGCAGCTGCACGCTGCGCAGCGTGCCGGCCAGGCTCAGGCGCGCCATGTCGGCAGCGGCCTTGAGCGCCTGCAGGTCGGGCTGGCCGGGCTGGCCTTCGTTGGGGTCGTAGGCCAGGCCGTTGAGGTAACCCTGGCGGCGCACGATGGCGTCGGGGCGGTCACCCGCGCCGCCGCCGCGCAGCGCATCACGGCCGCGGTCGCTGAAGGTGGCGATGCCCGTGCCGCCCATCGACAGCTGCGAGGCCTGCACAAAGCGTGCGCCGTTGGCCACTTCGCCAAAGTTCCAGCCTTCGCCAATGAGCTGAATGTCGCGGCCGTTGTCGGCGCGCAGCAGGTCTTTCAGGCGCACCATGGCCTCGCGCGGCTGGTGGCCCATCAGGTCAAAGCGGAAGCTGTCGATGCGGTACTCGCGGGCCCACAGCCGCACCGAATCCAGCATCAGCTTGCCCATCATCATGTGCTCGGTGGCGCTGTTGTCGCAGCAGGTGCTGCGCTCGATCTGGCCGGCGGCGTTGCGCCGGTGGTAGTAGCCCGGCACGATGCGATCGAGCACCGAATGCGGGTGCTGGCCAGCGGCCGACAGGTGGTTGTAGACCACGTCCATGCCCACCCGCAGGCCCGCCGCGTGCAGCGCCATCACCATCTGGCGAAACTCACGCACCCGCACCGCACCGTCACCGGGCTGGGTGCTGTAGCTGCCTTCGGGCGCATTGAAGTGCAGCGGGTCATAGCCCCAGTTGAAGCAGTCTTGCGCGGCCACCGCCATCACGGCGGCCTGTTGCGCCGCACTGTCGGGTGCAGCCTGGGGCACCGTGGGCTGGGCGCAGCCGCGCTCGGGCACGCTGGCCAGGTCAAACACCGGCAGCAGGTGCACATCGCTCAGGCCCGCGCGGGCCAGGGCCGCCAGGTGCTGCATGCCCCGGCTGCCGGTCTGTGCGAAGGCCGTGTACTTGCCCCGATGGGCCGGCGGCACGCTGTCGTCGCTGATCGAGAAATCGCGCACATGCAGCTCGTACACCGACAGATCGGTGGGCGATTTCAGGGGCTGCGGGCGCGGTGCCCGGGCCCAGCCTTCGGGCAGGGTGGCCGGGGCATCCAGCCGGCCAATCCAGGTGCGGCGTGAATCGGTGCCCAGGCTGCTGGCGTAAGGATCGGTCACGCGCTGGCGCACCAGGCCGGTGCCGGGCACCCACACATCCACCAGGTAGTTGTAATAGCGGCCGCTGGCGTCACCCGCCAGGCGCAACTGCCACACGCCGGTGCGCTCGTCGCGTTGCAGGGTGGGCACCTGGCCCGCTGCGGGGGCCGTGTCGTCGGCAAATTGGCACAGGTGCACCTGCTGGGCCGTGGGGGCCCACAGCTTGAATCGGGTGGCGGCACGCTGGCCGGTCAACACCGTCACGCCCAGATCGGCCACGGCCTGGGCATCGGCGTACAGGTCATCCAGCGCACCGGGGGCCTGGGTGGCCGTCACCGCCAGCACGCGGCCTTGTTCATCCAGTTGCACCACACGCACCGGGCTGCGGTGCAGCGCGCGCTGCTGGGCCACCGAGGTTTCAGCCCAACGCAGGCGCGCCCCGGCGGCCACATGGGCGAATCGCGCCTGCACGGGCGCGGGCAAGGCATCCGGTGCGGCGATCAAGGGCCAGCTGCGCACACCGGCCGGCAGGGCCTGGCCGGTCGGCAAGGCGGCCGCGCCGCTCACCAGGCGGTAGCGCCCGTCCTGCGGCATGGCCGGCCACTGCAGCGTGCGGCGATCTAGCCAGATCGCGCGGGCCTCGAGGGCCTGCGCGTCAGCCGCCAACACCTGTTGGTGCGACGGCGCATTGCAGGCGTCCAGCAGAGGCTCGGCAGCCCGGGCGCCCGACGAGACCAGGCAGGCCGCACACAGGGCCGCACGCGCACCGGCCAGCGCAGCCCTTGCAAGACCTGAACGGGTCACGACCATCATGTTGAAAGCACCTGGGCCAGCCTTTGGAAAGCATGCGCCCAGCATGGGCCACACAGCGCCCAATGATACCGTAGCAAAACTACAAGCCCACCCTGTTCTGGGCGACATTCAGGGTAAACACCGGGGCTTAACGGGGGTGAACCCGCGTGCTAGAGTGTAGTTTCCCTACATTTTCGCAGCTTGCACTGCGGCCAGCCATGCCCTCCCACTCAGCCAAGCCCCAGGGCCTGCCGCGCACACCCCGCTGGGCCACCCTGATCGCCGCCTTCAGCCTGGCCGGGCTGTGCGCCTGTGGCGGCGGGGGCGGCGGCGGTGCTGCATCCGCCCCGGCCCCGGCCCCCACCCCCGCGCCGCCTCCTCCGCCCATGGTGGACGTGAGCCCGGTGGCCGTCACCAACACCAGCAGCGCCCTGGCCGCCAACTGGCAGCGCGGTGCCTTCATGGAAATCTATGTGCGCGGCTACAACGACAGTGATGGCGACGGCCACGGTGACCTGCGCGGCCTGATCAACAAGCTCGATTACCTGCGTGACCTGGGCATCACCGGCATCTGGCTGATGCCCGTCACCCGCAGCCAGGACCACGACCACGGTTATGCCGTCACCGATTACCGCGACATCGAGACCGCCTACGGCTCGTTGGCCGATCTGGACGAACTGTTGCGCCAGGCCCATGCACGCGGCATCGGCGTGATCCTCGATTACGTGATGAACCACAGCGCGGGCCAGCACCCGCTGTTTCTCAACTCGTCGTACGCCGCCGACAACGCCTACCGCAACTGGTATGTGTGGCAAAACCCGGCACCCACCGGTTGGTCGATCTACGGCGGCAACCCCTGGCGCACCAGCAGCACCGGCAGCTACTTTGCGCCCTTCTGGGACCAGATGCCCGACTTCAATCTGCGCAACACGGCCGTCGTCAACTGGCACCAGGACAACCTGCGCTTCTGGATGAACCGGGGCGTGGACGGCTTCCGCTTTGATGCCGTGGGCAACCTGGTTGAAAACGGCCCCGCCGCCTGGGAGAACCAGCCCGAGAACTACACGCTGATGCGCGGCATCAACACCCTGGTGGCCGGCTACAGCAACCGGTACATGGTGTGCGAAGCCCCCGCCGACCCGCAAGGCTTTGGTGCCAGCACGGCCTGCGGGGGTGCCTTCGCGTTCGACCTGCAAAGCCACGTCGTGCGCGCCGCCAAGGGCGACACCGCCGCCCTGGCCACCGTCACCAACTACTTCAAGACCGCACCGGTGGGCATGGCCACCATGGTGTCCAACCACGATTCGTTCGCGGGCCAGCGCCTGTGGGACCAGGTGGCGGGCAACATCACGCAGTACCGGCTGGCGGCGGCCACCTACCTGCTGTTGCCGGGCACACCCTTTGTGTATTACGGCGAAGAAGTGGGCATGGCCGGTGGCGCCAACCTGCAAGGCGACGCCGCGTTGCGCACGCCCATGAGCTGGACCAACGACACCACCCGCGCCGGCTTCACCACCGGCACGCCGTTCCGGGGCGTGTCGGCCAACGTGGCCAGCCAGAACGTGCAGGCCCAGCTGGCCGATCCGCAATCGCTGCTGAGCTTCTACAAGGCCATCCTGAACCTGCGCAAGGGCCGGCCATCGCTGTCGGTGGGCAGCTACCTGGCACCGCAGGTCTCGGGCACGGTGATGGCCTGGCAGCGCAGCCAGGGCGGTGAACGCAGCCTGGTGCTGATCAACGTGGGCACGGCCGCTGCCACCGTGCCGGTGGCCAGCCTGCCCGCCAATGCCCGCCTGACCGAGCTGTACCCCGGCAGCACCACCCTCAGCGCCGCCGATGCCAGTGGCAACGCCAGCATCAGCGTGCCCGCCCAATCGCTGCGCATCATCGACGTGCTGCCTTGAACCGGTGAACACCATGAACCGCCTGCAACGCCTGCTGCCGCTGTCAACCGCCCTGGCCATCACCCTGTTGGGCACCACCGGCTTGATGGCCCAGCCCTCACCCGCGCCGCTGGTGGACACCTCGGCCCAGCCCGCGCGGCACACCCCCAGCGCGCTGCCCGAAGGCTGGCAGCACGGCGCCTTCATGGAGATCTTTGTGCGGGCCTACGCTGATAGCGACGGCGACGGACAAGGTGACCTGCGCGGCCTGATCGGCAAACTCGATTACCTGCGCGACCTGGGGGTGCGCGGCCTGTGGCTGATGCCCATCACCCGCAATGCCGACGGTGACCACGGTTATGCCACCACCGACTTTCGCGACATCCACCCCACCTACGGCACGCTGGCCGATTTTGACGAACTGATCCGCCAGGCCCATGCCCGGGGCATCGGTGTGATCATCGATTACGTGGTCAACCACAGTGCGGCCGATCACCCCATGTTCAAGCACGCCCGCAGCAACCCGGCCAGCCCGTTCAGGCCCTGGTATGTGTGGAGCGACACCGCCCCGCAAGGCTGGGACATCTGGGGCAAGAACCCCTGGTACCACACGCCCACGCAGCCCTGGCTGTTTGAAGGCGAAGCCAAGGACCTGCCCAAGCCCGCCGCCGACGCGCGTGATTTTTACTTCGGCACCTTCGGGCCGGCCATGCCCGACTTCAACTTCCGCAACCCGGCGGTGGTGGCCTATCACTTTGATTCGATGCGCTTCTGGCTGAACCGGGGGCTCGACGGCTTTCGGCTCGACGCCGTGCCGCACCTGATCGAGAACAACGCCCGCGACTGGAACGACCAGCCCGAAAGCCGCGCCCTCACCCAGCAGATGCAGGCCCTGATCAAGGCCTACCCCGGCCGGCATGTGGTGTGCGAAGCCACCGCCGAACCCGTTCGTTATGCGCAGGCCAACCTGTGCGGCAGCGCCTTTGCCTTTGGTGTCGAGAACGCCTTCGTCAAGGCCGCGCAAGGTGATGCGCAGGCCATCGCCAAGATCGCCCACTATGTGAGCCAGGCCCCGGCCAGCATGGCCTACTTCGTGTCCAACCACGACCAGTTCGCCGGCCAGCGCCTGTGGGACCAGGCCCAGGGCGATGAGACGGTTTACAAGCTCACCGCCGCCACCTACCTGCTGCTGCCCGGCACGCCCTTCATCTACTACGGCGAAGAGATCGGCCAATCGGGTGCCAAGGGCTTGACGTCCGACCCGGCCATCCGCGCCCCGATGAGCTGGACGGCCGATGCCCGCACCGCCGGCTTCACCAGCGGCCAGCCCTTCCGGCCCACTGCGGCCAATGTGGCCACCCACCATGTGCAGGCCCAGTTGGCCAACCCGGGCGGGCTGCTGGCGCATTACAAGCGGCTGCTGGCCTTGCGCAACAGCCTGCCCTCGCTGGCGCGCGGCAGCTTTGAGCAAGCCCGCCCGCAAGGCAGTACCCTGAGCTTCCAGCGCAAGCTGGGCCCAGAGCACACCGTGGTCACCTACAACTACGGCCCTCAAGCTGCCACGCTGAGCGTGCCCGGCCTGCCCGCCGGTGCGCGCTTGCAGCCCGAAGGTGCCAACAGTGATGCCACCGCGCTGCCAGCCGACGCCCAGGGCCTGGCGCAAGTCAGCCTGCCCGCCCAATCGTTTGCCGTGTGGCGCGTGCAGGCACGCTGATCACCTGGCCGCACCCTGAATCACCCAACTTGCAAAATGAGCGACCACCACACCCCCCACGGCCCGCACCCCGATGACACCGCCCGCTTTGCCGCCCGCGAGGCCGATTGGCGCAACGGCGCGGTGATCTACCAGGTGCTGGTGGACCGCTTTGCGCCCGCCGCCAACCTGGCCGCCAAGGCCCACCTGTACCCGGCCCCCAAGGTGCTGCGCAGCTGGGACGACACCCCCAAGCAGGGGCACTATGTGGAATCGGCCAGGCTGTGGAGCCACGAGATCGAGTTCTGGGGCGGTGACCTGGCCAGCACCGCTGCGCACCTGGACCATGTGCAGGCCCTGGGCTGCGATGTGCTGTACCTCAACCCCATCCACCTGGCCTACACCAACCACAAGTACGACGCGCTGGATTACCTGCAGATCTCGCCCGAGTTTGGCGACCGCGACGATTTCAAGGCCCTGGCCGATGAAACCCACCGGCGCGGCATGAAGCTGGTGCTCGATGGCGTGTTCAACCACATGGGGCGCAATTCGCCCAAGTTTCGTGAGGCCGAAGCCGACGCGAACAGCCCGTATCGTGATTGGTTTGACTTTGGCCCGCAGTTCTCAGGCGGTGCCCGCAGCTGGTGGCTGGCCGAGAACCTGCCCGAGCTGAACCTCGAAAACCCGCTTGTGCGCGACCATGTGTACAACGCACCCGATTCGGCCGTGCGCAGTTACCTGCGTGATGGTGCCGATGGCTGGCGGCTGGACGTGGCGGTCGACATCGGCTTCAAGTACCTGTCCGAGCTGACCGCCGCCGCGCACGATGAGAAACCCGGCTCGCTGGTGGTGGGCGAGATCGCCTGCTACCCGCGTGAGTGGTTCCCGTCGGTGGACGCGGTGATGCACTTCACCTTGCGCCACGTGATCCTGAAGGTGTGCAACGGCGAGCTCGATGCCGACACCGCCTGGCGCATGATCGAGCGCATGGTGTCCGAGAGCGGCCTGGACAACATGCTGAAAAGCTGGATCTACCTGGACAACCACGACACACCGCGCCTGGCCACCACCCTGCCCGACCCCGCCCAGCGCCGCCTGGCCCAGGTGCTGCAGTTCACCCTGCCCGGCTCGCCCAATCTGTACTACGGCAGCGAGCTGGGCATGGCCGGCGGTGACGACCCCGAGATGCGCGCCCCGATGCGCTGGGATTGGGTGACCGACGACAACCCCGACTTGGCCTGGACGCGCCGCCTGATCGCACTGCACCAGGGCCAGCGTGCGCTGCGTGTGGGCGAGCTGCGCGCCATCACCTGCAAGCGCCTGCTGGCCTTTGAGCGCTACACCGAGAAGGTGGCCGACACCGTGCTGGTGATCACCAACCCCAGCGCCGACACCATCACCGAAACCGTGATGACCGGCAACTCCCGCTTGATGAACCCCTTCCGCCTGCTGGACCTGCTGGGCACGGCCACGCAGCCCATGAGTGTGTTCTGCGGCATGGTGACGGTGACCGTGCCGCCGCATGGTGTGCTGGTGCTGCAGCCTGAGGTGAAGCCGGAGGGGGGGTATACCTCCTACAAAAGGGTTCCTTGACCCCCCCGAAGCGCCTTCGGCGCTCCCCCCAGGGGGGCCACCACCAATGGCCTGGCGAAGCCAGATCCATGGCGGTGACTTGGTATCTCGCCCCCCCGAAGCGCCTGCGGCGCTCCCCCCAGGGGGCCACCACCAATGGCCTGGCGAAGCCAGATCCATGGCGGTGACTGGGGGAGGCGCTGCGGACGCACTGAGTGATGATTGGACGAAGATGAAAAGATTGCTGGGCTTGGTGGGATGCTTGTTGGCCGCTGCGGCGCAGGCTCAAGTGGCACCGGGCGCGGTGTGTGCGCCGGCGCCCTTGGGGGCCACGGCCTTGTATGCGCGGGGCACGATGAACCAGTGGGCGCCGGATGAGGCTTATGAGTTCATCTACCGCTGCGACGCCTATTACCTGAACGTCAAGATCAGTGGCCAGCACGAGTTCAAGATTGCCGATGAGGCCTGGAGCGATGCCACCATCTGGGCCAATGCGGCGGGGGTGAGCACGCCGGGATTGCCGCTCACGCTGGCCAGGGGCGCGGGCACCTCGGCGCTGGTGCAGCGCTTTGAGGGCCCGCAGATCCTGCGCCTGGCGATCACCCCGCAGGGCGCACAACTGAGCCTGCAGGCCGGACAGTTTGATGACCCGCGCCAGCAGGCCGTGAGTGATCCAGTGGCCCTGAGCCTGCGCCATGATTCACGCCAGTTGCCTGACCGTCAGCCCTTTGGTGCCGTGCCTGCGGGCACGCCGGTGTCGCTCAGCTTCACGGCCTTGCCGGGTGTGCAATCGGCCACGCTGGTCATCGAGCGTCGCCAGCTGGAGGGTGACCAATCGGTGCTGGCCTACCTGCCGCTGGCGCGCCTGCCCATGCAACGCACGGCCGCAGGCGCGCGTGAGCGCTTCAGCGCGGGCTTCACGCCCGATGGCCTGGGCGTGTACGGTTACTGGTTTGATGTCGAAATTGCCGGCCGCCACTACGCCCTGCAAAACAACCAGGGCAGCATCCACTGGACACGCGAAAAAGGTGCCAACGGCCTGGCCGAAGTGGGTTTTCTGCCCGATGCCATCAAGAAGGTGCGGCGCCTGCGCCTGACCGCCTACAGCCCGCAGTTCAAGACGCCCGACTGGGCGGCCGATGCGGTGTACTACTACATCTTCCCCGATCGTTTTCGCAACGGCGACAAGACCAATGACCCGCAGCCGGGCCAGCGCCGCTACCAGAACCACGACATCGAACGCCATGCGCGCTGGATCGAGCCGCCCTTCAAGCCGGGCACCGGTGATGGCTCGGACGCGGTCTTCAACAATGATTTTTTTGGTGGCGACATCGCCGGCATCATCGAGAAGCTCGACTACATCCGCGAGCTGGGTGCCAACACGCTGTACATCACGCCGATGTTCCGCGCCGCCAGCAACCACCGCTATGACACGGCCGATTTCAAGACGATTGACCCGGCCCTGGGCAGCAACGCCGACTTCACCCGCCTGACGCAGGAAGCGGCCAGGCGCGGCATCCGCGTGGTGCCCGACACCTCGCTCAACCACAGCGGCAGCGACTCCATCTACTTCGACCGCTTTGGCAACTTTGCCGCTGGCGGCAACATCGGTGCCTTTGCCAACGCCAAGATCCGGCCCGACTCACCCTGGGCCTCGTGGTACCGCTTCAAGCCCGATGCCCCCGAGCCGGACAAGCAATACCAAGGCTGGGTGGGCGTGGCCGATTTGCCCGAACTCGACAAGAACGCCCCCGGCTGGCGCGACTACGCCTACCGTGCGCCCGATTCGGTCACCCGCCTGTGGCTGCAGCGCGGAGCAGCGGGCTGGCGCATGGATGTGGCACCCTGGGTGCCCGACGACTTCTGGCGCGAATGGCGCAGCGTGGTCAAGCAAACCAACCCGCAGGCCATCACCATTGCCGAAACCTGGTTTGACGCCAGCAAGCACCTGCTGGGCGACATGTTTGATTCGACGATGAACTACATCTTCCGCAATGCCGTGCTCGATTACGCGGCAGGCGGCAAGGCGCAAGATGCGGTGCGCCACCTTGAGTTCATCCGCGAGGCCTACCCGCCCACGGCCCAGTTCGCGCTGATGAACCTGCTGTCCACCCATGACCAGGCCCGCGCCCTGCACCGCTTTGGCGACACCCGCATCGGCGGTGCCATGGTGGGCCCCGAGGTGGTGGCCCGCGCCCGCCAGCGCCTGCTGCTGGCCGTGCTGTTCCAGATGAGCTACCCCGGCTCACCCGCCATCTACTACGGTGACGAAGTGGGCCTGACCGGTGGCGACGACCCCTACAACCGCGCCACCTACCCCTGGGCCGATGAAGGCGGCCAGCCCGACACCGCCTTGCTGGCCCAGTTCAAGCAACTTACCCACATGCGCCAGCAGCATGCGGTGCTGCGGCGGGGTGAGCTGCTGGCCCCCCTGCATGTGGACGACAGCACCATCGTGCTGGCCCGCAAGCTGGTGCTGCCCGATGGCACGATTCAATGGGCCATCACCGCCACGCACAATGGTGATCAGGCCCGCAGCCTGCAAGTGGCCTTGCCCGAAGGTCTGAAGGCCGGTCGCTTCACCGATGCGTTAGGCGGCCAGGTGGTGACGGCGCAAAATGGCCATGTCACGCTCAGCCTGCCGCCGCTGTTTGGCCAGGTGCTGATCCTGCAACCATGACCCTGCGCCGGCGCACCACCCTGCTGTGGAGCCTGCCCTGGCCCACCACCCCCCTCTTTGCCAAAGTGACCACGCCTGACACCCCCCACCTGCGCCCTGGCTACCACTTCACGCCCCGCGCCCACTGGATGAACGACCCCAACGGCCTGGTGTTTCACCAGGGCGTGTACCACCTGTTCTTCCAGCATTACCCACATGACACCGTGTGGGGGCCCATGCACTGGGGCCATGCCACCAGCACCGACCTGCTGCACTGGCAAGAGCAGCCCATCGCCCTGGCGCCCGATGAACGGGGCTGGATCTTCTCGGGCAGCGCCGTGGTCGATACCCACAACAGCGCGGGCCTGGGCCCCGTGGGCAGCAGCCCGCTGGTGGCCATCTTCACGCACCACGATGGCGTGGCGGACAAGGCCGGCCGACAGGACGTTCAAAGCCAGAGCCTGGCCTACAGCCTGGACGGTGGCCAGACCTTCACCAAGTACGCAGGCAACCCGGTGCTGCCCAGCCCCGGCACCCGCGATTTTCGTGACCCCAAGGTGTTTTGGCATGCGCCCACCGCCCGCTGGGTGATGGCCCTGGCCACCGGGGATCGCATCACTTTCTTCTCGTCACCCGATCTGAAACGCTGGCGGCGTGAAAGCGACTTTGGCGTGGGCCAGGGTGCGCACGATGGCGTGTGGGAATGCCCCGATCTCTTCCCGCTGGAGCACCAGGGCCAAACCCATTGGGTGCTGCTGGTGAGCCTTGTGAAGGGCGGCCCGGCGGGTGGATCGGCCACCCAGTACTTTGTGGGCCAGTTTGATGGCCAGCGCTTTGTGTGTGAGCAGACCGACACCCGATGGCTCGACCACGGTGCCGACAACTACGCCGGCGTCACCTTCTCGGGCACCGAACCGCGCCGCGTCTTCATAGGCTGGATGAGCAACTGGGACTACGCCCAGGCCGTGCCCACCCACCCCTGGCGCAGCGCCATGACGCTGCCGCGCGAGCTGCACCTGGTGCCGGCCGCCGGCCAATGGCGCGTGGCCTCGCGGCCCGTGGCCGAGGCCCTGCAGGCCGGGCGCGAACTGGCCCGCCACGCCAGCCTGCCGCTGCTGCCCATGGTGGATCTGAGCGTGCCCCTGCAACAGGCGCAGGGCCAGTTGCTGATCGACCTTCACACCGCCGAGCTGCACAGCTTTGCCCTGGTGCTGCGCAACGCGGTGGGCGAGCAGTTGCGGGTCTTCTACGACCAGGCGAGCCAGCGCTACGGCATTGACCGCAGCCGCGCCGGCAGCGCAGGCTTTCACGCCAACTTTGCCGCCACCCACACCGCCCCGCGCCTGGCCAGCCAGCCCGGTGCGCGCATCCAGCTGTTCATCGACGCCTGCTCCATCGAGCTGTTTGCCGACGACGGCCTGACCGTGATGACCGACCTGTGCCTGCCCAGCCAGCCCTTCACCATCGCGCACCTGAAATCGAGCGACGGGATGGTGCTGCAATCACTGAGTTTGCGGGCCATGGGCGCGATGACTGCTTGACTTCGCGCGGCTGATCACTGCGGTGGGCTGGCAGCGCAATGGGCAGCGATGTAATCGGCATGAGTCGGCATGACGTCCACACAGGCTGCGATCACTTCTTGGACACCCCTCAGGAAATCAGCCACCTCAGATTCGCCATAAATGTCAACAAGTGGGTTATAGGCCTTGGCCAACAGGCCTTGACCATGCATGACCTGCAACCAGCCCACTTCTGTGAACAACTCGGAAGCCTCGCGGAAGATGCGCCCGTTCTCTCGGTATAGCGCCATCCTTCGACGCAAGGAATCGGGCACGTCCATGTTGCGGCACCGCTCCCAGAATGGTGAGTCTGTACGTTGATTCAGGTGGTAATGCAGGATGATGAAATCCCGAATCCGGGTGACCTCAAAGTCCATCTGGGCATTGAATTCATCGATGTCGGCGTTGCTGAACCCCGTGTTCGGAAAGAACGTCACGATCTTGCTGATGGCCGTCTGGATCAGGTGAATGCTGGTGGATTCCAGGGGTTCCAGGAAGCCACTGGCCAAGCCAACGGCCACCACGTTCTTGTTCCAAGTCTTCTTGCGCTTGCCAGTCACGAACGGGATGATGCGCGGCTCCGCCGTCGCCGGGCCATCGAGGTTGCTCATCAGCACATGTGTGGCCTCGTCATCGCTGATGAACTGGCTGCAATAAACATGTCCGTTACCCGTTCGATGCTGCAGCGGGATGCGCCACTGCCACCCGGCCCTGTGCGCCGTCGAGCGGGTGTAGGGCAACAGTTCTGCCGCCGATTGACAAGGCACGGCCACCGCGCGATCACATGGCAGCCAGTGCGTCCAGTCTTCGTAACCCGTTTGCAATGCTTGTTCTATGAGCAGGCCCCGAAAACCCGAACAGTCGATGAAGAGATCGCCGCTGACCTGATCGCCATTGGCCATTTCAACAGACGCCACGTGGCCATCCGATTCGCGCAGATGTACGCGCAGGATCTTGCCTTCCACGCGCTTGACGCCTTGCCGCTCCGCCAGCGACCTCAAGTAGCGGGCATACAGGCTCGCATCAAAGTGGTACGCATACTTGATCTGACCAAGCGGTGAATTGGGCCGGTTCTCGTCGGGTGGCATGAACTTGCCGGCGCGCGCCGCCATCCGTGTGATCGAGAAGTGCTCAAGATCGGGCGCCCTGCCTGAAGCCCACATCTTGCGCCAGTACTGATGAAACTCCGTGGTCCACAGTTCCTGACCGATCTGGCCGAAGCCATGGATGTAGCGTTGCCCTTGCTGCCCCCAGTTGACGAACTCGATGCCCAGCTTGAACGTGCCTTGCGTGGCCTGCAGAAACTCGTTCTCGTCGATGTCCAGCACACGGTTGAACTGCTGGATGGGGGGGATGGTGGCCTCGCCCACACCCACGATGCCAATTTCCTCCGACTCCACGAGCACCACATCTACACGACCTTGCAGCACCTTCGACAATGATGCTGCCGTCATCCAACCTGACGTGCCGCCGCCGACAACGACCACCGTGCGGATGAGCTGACTCGTTTGCATCTGCATTTCCTTGTCTTGTGGACCCAATGCGACGGCCCATGAAAAACCCCTGCGGGCTCGCGCCGGCAGGGGTGGTCGCAATCAAGCCGAATTACAGCTTGTAGTTCAGGCCCAGCAAGTAGGTCTTGCCAGTGGGGATGTTTTCAACCACCACACCCGTGTCGGCGCGATAGCGCTGGAAGGCCGTCTTGGTCAGGTTGTTGGCCTGAGCCAGGATTGACAAGCCCTTGAGCGCCGCGAATGGCACATCGTAAGACAGTTGCAGGTCGACTGCGCGCTCACCCTTGACAAAGGTCAGCTGGCGGTTGTCCTGGAAGTCGGTGATTTCACCCAGGAAGTTGGAGCGGTACCGCTGGGCTACAGCCACCTGCAGACCGTTGCCTTCGTAGTAGAGGCGCAGGTTGGCGACTTGACGCGACAAGCCCGGCAATGGCAGGTTCGAGACGTTGGTGTCACCCGTGGTGTTGGCGCTGGCCGTTGGAATCTTGACCGAGCTGTCGGTGTACGAGTAGTTGAACTGCGTACCGAAGCCATCCAGGGGCTTGAGGAACATGCCGAAGGGCACCGACACCGACAGCTCAGCCCCTTGCAGCTTGCCACCAGAGCCGTTTGCGGGCGATGTGAACATGCCGATAGGGCTGACATTGCCAGGCAGCGTCACGCCATACTTGGAGAAATCAACCGCCGTGCTCTGCTTGTAGATGTAGCTGACCATGTCCTTGTAGAAGCCGGCCACCGAGATGTAACCCTTGGTGCCGAAATACTTCTCGTAGGACACGTCGGCCACATTGGCTCGGAATGGCTTCAGGAACGGATTGCCGCTGTCACCTTCGTAGCGCGGGCCGCCCTGTGCCGTCGCATTAAGCGTGAACTTCACGCTGCCGCGCATGTCAGCCATGGCGGGGCGCGTCATCGAGCGACCCAAGCCCACGCGCAGGTAGGAGTCGTTGCCCAGGGTGAATGCCAGGTTGGTGCTGGGCAGCACATCGGTGTAGCTGGTGCCGGCCTCAACGCGGGTGGCCGGGCAGGTGGCGGGCGTGTTGCCGGTACAGGTGGATGCGTTCACGAAGTAGCCAGAACCGGTTTGATCCGTCTGAACCAGTTGCGCACCGACATTGCCGCGCACTTCCATGCCAAACAGCGTGGTTTCAATGCCGCCGCGCACATAGGTCGTGGTCACCTTCTCCTTGACGTCCCAGCTCTTGTTCAGGATGTCGGTGTCCACCTTGGCTGCGCGTTCATAGATGGTGCCCAGCGTCCCGGTCGGGTCGAACGAAGCCACCTTGATGCCCGTGGTGCCAGCAACCGAGACTTCGGTGCCAGGGATGGCCGCGCCAGCATAGGGATTGCCGCCGATGATCACCAGGCGACCTTCGTCGGCAGAGTGCGTCTTGGTACGCTCGGCGTAGTTCAAGCCGGCTTCCATCTCGACGACGGGGCCCCAGTTGACCGCTCGCTTGCCAGATGCCCGCACGGCATCGATCTTGTCAGTCACCACCGGCAGGGAGATGTAACCCGCTTGAGGCGACGATGCGCCGCCACTCCAACCGTTGATGTCGGTGAGCTTGACCACAGAGCGGTCGGTGTAATCCAGGCTGGGTGTGAACTTCACACCTTCCATGTTCGTTCCGTTGTAGCCTGTCCACGAGATCGAGCCCAGGGGGCCACCGGTCACGCCGGTGTTCGTCTTGTAGTCACCAGCCTGGCCGGCAGTGGTTTCGTAGCGGCTGTTGTTGCGAACATCCTTCGACTCGGACAGATCCAACGCGGCCTTCCATTCGCCCACGGTGAACTTGGTGTTCCAACCCAGCGAAGTGAGCTTGTCAGCAGTGGTTTCCACGTGATTGCGGATCACACCCTTGTAGTTGCTGTAGGTGCCCGATGTGGCGACGCCGTTGGACACCACTGCGTTGCTCAGTGAACCGGTGGGTTGATAGTTGAAGTATTCGCAGGAGATGCAGCCCTCCAGCCCGTGCTTGGCGTCCTTGAAATCACCCTTGGTGTAGAACACATCCAAGGTGCTTTCGAAATCCTTGCTGGGCTTGTACTGCAGCACCGCCATTGCGCCGTCACGCTTGGTGGTCAGGCGCTCGGTGTCGGCGGTGAAGGCCCCGGGCACCTTCACATTCGTCGTCACGTTGTTGCTGGTGTAGGGGCGCATTTCGCCGCCGTCCCAGGCATTGAACTTGTACTGGGCAGCGCCTTTATCGTCAAAGCGCGTGAAGCCCAGGGCCAAGCCCAGCTTGCGGTCGGCAAACTGGTCGACATACGACAACGACAGGCGCGTTCCCTTGCCCGTGCCTTCGGGCAATCCGACACCTGATTTGGTCTCGCGATAGTTCACAGCGGCCGTGCGCTTGGCGAAATCCAACGGGCGAACCGACTTCAGGTCGATCGTGGCGGCCAAACCCTGGTTGATCTGCTGGGCATCCGGTGACTTGTACACCGTGATGCCACCCAGCAATTCAGACGGGAACTGGTCGAAATCGACACTGCGGCTGTCGCTGGTCGAGGCCTGCTCACGTCCGTTGAGGGTGCCGGTCGAGAAGTCAGGTGACAAGCCGCGCACGCTGATGGTCTGTGCCTTGCCGGTGGCCTTGCTTCGCTGGGTCGACAGGCCAGGCAGCCGGGAAATCGACTCGGCCACGCTGACGTCCGGCAGTTTGCCGATGTCTTCCGCAGAGATCGACTCGACGATCGAGTCAGCGTTTTTCTTGACAGAAATGGCGTCCTCAATGCCTCGACGGATACCCGTCACCGTCACCTGCTGCGTGTCGGCCTGCTGCGCGACGGCCATGTCGGCACCCATCATCAGCAGCACGGCACAGCCGGCGGCCACGGGGTGAACCTTGAATCCCAGATTGCGCTGGCTGCGCGACTTCGATGAACTTTTCATCAGTTGTCTCCTGTTGCCCAGAAAGTCCGGTTCCCGTTGCGGCACGCCCGTGACGCACTCATTGACCGGATCATCAAACGATTGCGGCGCCAGTTTGTACTAAAACTAGATTGCTTGCAAAGCGGCAACAAACCCGAAGCTTCGGCTTACAGTGGCCCTTTCCCAGGGAGAATGCGCTCCAATCTCCTAGGCATTCGGGAAAACACTCAGACAAAGTTGCGATTTGGCAACAAGCCCTTTGGTCAAAAATGTAGGCTTACTACACACTTTCAGCATGCGAACTCCACTTCTGGCTCGCTCTTTGCCCAAGCGCTGGCTGCGCCGGCTGACGATCGCGCTGGCCTGCCAGGCCGGCTTGGTGGGGGCTGCGCCCCCCGACGGGCTGAAGCTGCATGTGCCCTCGCCCGATTGGCGTGACCAGGTCATCTATTTCGCACTGACCGACCGCTTTGACGACGGCGACCCCAGCAACAACGACCAGGGCGCGGGCGAATACAACCCCCGCAGCGTGGCCCACTACAGCGGCGGCGACTTCAAGGGCCTGATGCGGCGCATCGACTACATCCGGGGCCTGGGTGCCACCGCCCTGTGGATCACCCCGCCGGCGGCCAACCAGTGGTGGGATGCCGGGGCGCAGTACGGCGGTTACCACGGCTACTGGGCCCAGGATTTCATGTCGGTGGATCGGCACCTGGGCACCTTGGCCGATTACCAGCAGCTGTCACACCAGCTGCACAGCGCCGGGCTCTACCTGGTGCAGGACATCGTGGTCAACCACACCGGCAACTACTTCAGTTACGACGGCAGCTGGTCGCCTCGCCAGCCGGCACAGGGTTACCAGATCAACCTGCAGTCGCGGCCCACGCAAGCCCCCACACAGGCTCCGTTCAACCTGAATGACCCCCGTGTGCCCGCGCAGCGCGCCGCCGGCATCTACCACTGGACGCCCGATGTGCGCGACTTCAAGAACCCGCAGCAGGTGCTCAACTGGCAGATGTCGGGCCTGGACGACCTGAACACCGAGAACCCCACGGTGCGCCGTGCGCTGCGCCAGAGCTACGGCCATTGGGTGCGTGAAGTGGGCGTGGACGCCTTTCGGGTGGACACCGCCCTGTACGTGCCACCCGGCTTCTTCGCTGATTTCCTGAAAAGCCGCGACCCGAAGGCGCCCGGCATCGAGCAGGTGGCCCGGCAAACCGGCCGCCGCAGCTTCTACAGCTTTGGCGAGGGCTTTGCCATCGACAAGCCGTTTTCAGACACGGAATCCCGTCGCATCGAGCGTTATGTTCGCACCCCGCAAGGCCAGCCCCTGATGACGGGCATGCTGAACTTTCCGCTGTACGGCGCGCTGGGCGACGTGATGGGCCGGGGCGCGCCCACCGCGCAACTGGCCGACCGCATCACACGCATGATGCGGGTGCACAGCCAGCCGCACCTCATGGCCACCTTTGTCGACAACCACGACGTCGACCGCTTCCTGGCCGGTGGCAACCAGGCCGGCCTGCGCCAGGCCCTGTTGGCGATGATGACGCTGCCCGGCGTGCCGGTGATCTATTACGGCACCGAGCAAGGCTTCACCGAGCAGCGCGGCGCCATGTTTGCCGGCGGCTACGCCTCGGGCGGGCGGGATCACTTTGACACCCAGTCGCCGCTGTACCGCGACATCGCCCGCATGACCACCCTGCGCCGTGAGCATCGCCTGTTCTCGCGCGGGCGACCCACCCTGCTGCAAAGCAATCCCATCGGCCCGGGTGTCATCGTCTGGCGCATGGATGGGGCCACCCCCACCGGCACCGAATCGGCCCTGGTGGCGCTGAACACCAGCGACGAGGCCGCACTGATGCACGGTGTACCGAGCGGCCTGCCTGCCGGCACGGCCCTGGTGGGGCTGTTCTCGCTGCAGGGCGACGTCCAGCCCTTGCAAACCGGCTCCGGCGGCCTGCTGCAGGCCGAGCTGCCTGCGCGCAGCGGGCAGGTGTGGCGCCTGCCTGCGCCCGCGCGCAGCGCAGCCGCACCCGCCACCGCCCGCGAACAGGCTCCGCTGGCCATCACGCGGTCACAGCTGTCGGCCGACGGCAACCGCCTGCGGGTGCGGGGCCAGGGGCCGGCGGGCAGCACGCTGCGTCTGGTGATCGACGGCCAGCTGGGCCGCGCGCAGGCGGTGCAGGCCGACGCCCAGGGCCGTTTCGAGGCCGATCTGGACACCGCCACGCTGGCCGAAACCAGCACGCCGCACAGCCTGGTGGCTTGGGCCCCGGCCCTGCAGATGGCTTCGGCGGCCACGCCCCTGCCACTGCGCCGCAGCTGGCAGATGCTGGCCGATGTGGCCGATCCGGCCGGCGACGACACCGGCCCCGATGGCCGCTACACCTACCCCACCGATGAAGGCTGGGGCCACCGCCACCAGATGGACCTGCGCCGCGCCCGGGTGTGGCAGGCCGGCGGCGCGCTGCGCATCGAGCTGACGGTGCCCACCATCACCCAGGGCTGGGGCCCGCCCAATGGCTTTGACCGCGTGGCCTTCACCCTGTTCTTCAGCCAAGCCGGTCGTGATGACGGCGCCACCGTGCTGCCGCAGCAAAACGCCAGCCTGCCCGAAGGCCGGCGCTGGCAGCACCGGCTGCGGGTGCATGGCTGGTCCAACGCGCTGTTCAGCGCCCAAGGCGCCAGCGCCAACGATGAAGGCACGGCCCTGACGGCCGGCGTGCAGGTGCAGGCCGACGCCAAGGCCGGCACGGTGCGCCTGACGCTGCCAGCCGGCGCATTGGGTGGGCCCGAGGCCCTGCGTGGCCTGCAGGTGTACGTCACCACCTGGGATTACGACGGTGGTTACCGGCCGCTGGCCCCGCAGGCCGGCGGCCATGTGATGGGCGGCGGGCCGGCCGACGGCCCCAAGGTGATGGACGATCTGTGGATCAGGCTGCCCTGATCAGCCGCCCAGCGCCACGTGCTGCTCGATGGCCAGGGCAGCGCCGCTGAGCGCGGCCAGGGTGTCGGTGATCAGGGCCGTGGGAACGGCCGACAGGTAAGCCTGGAAGCGGCCCTTGGCCTCGAAGCGCTCGCGGAAGGCCGAGGCGAAGAAACGATCGGCAAAGCGCGGCACGATGCCGCCACCGATGTACACCCCGCCGCGCGCGCCCAGCGTCAGCGCCACATTGCCGGCAAAGCTGCCCAGCATGGCGCAAAACACGTCAATCGTCTGGCTGGCCACGGCGTCAGCGCCCGACAGGCCGGCTTCAACGATCTGGGCCGTGCCCAGCTCGGCCGTGGTGACGCCCGCCACCTGGCCCACCGACTGGTACAGCAGCGGCAGGCCGATGCCCGACAGCAGGCGCTCGGCCGAGACATGCGGGTAGTGCTGGCGCGCACAGGCCAGCACGGCGCTTTCCAGATCGTTGCCGGCCGACAGCGTGGCGTGGCCACCTTCGCCGGGCAGGGCCACCCAACCCTGGCGCGTGGCCACCACAGCGCCCACGCCCAGGCCTGTGCCCGGGCCCACCACGGCCAGCACGCGGCCGGGCGTGGCGTCGGTTGACCAGGGGCGGCTGGCATCGTGCGGGCGCAGTTGCGCAGCACCCAGGCGGGGCAGCGACAGCGCCAGCGATTCAAAATCGTTGAGCATCTGCAGGCTGGCCAGGCCCAACTCGGCCTGCACCTGGCTGCGCGAGAAATCCCAGGGGCAATTAGTGAAGGCGATGCGGTCACCGGCCACCGCCGTGGCCACGGCGAAAGCAGCGTGTTGCGGTGCGTGGTACTGGCCTGCCAGCTGTGCCGCCAGATCAGCCAGATAGGCCTGGGCAGCTTGCGCGGGGCCGGCAAATTGCTGAACCGGCAGTTGGCGCACGTGTTCAACCGCGGCGCCGGCCTGCGCCAGCCAGCCAAAGCGGGCATTGGTGCCACCGATGTCGGCCACCAGACGCGGGAAGCCGGGATCAGCCAAGGTGGTGGCCGACTGGGCTGGGACGGTGTCGCCTGACACCGCTGCGCGGGCAAGGCTTGCTGTTGTTGGGGCCACGTGGAGAATTGTTTTCAAGCCGAACGGGAACGGCAATCAGAGCCTGATTGCCGATGCAAGACCAGTGCCACCTCCACGGCAAAAGAGGCGACCGGCAAAGGTAGCGAAACTACACGGACACAGGCCTGAAATCAATCCCGACTTGCCACCAGTCGCTGCGCCAGCACTGCTCCACACGGCCCTTTTCGCAGGCAAAAGGGGTGATTCGCTGACGCCACAAACTGGGGGGCAACCCCGTGTAGTCAAGCTACACATTGTGCAATACTCGTTGGCACTTCGGGGCGGCGCCACGGCATGCCAACGCACCCCACCGTCGCCCGACACGCCCCTTTTTCGCGCAGCGCATCGCGCCCCATCCACCATGGTGCCCTTCGACAGCCCCAGGCTCATCGCCGACATCGGCGGTACCTACGCCCGCTTCGCCTTGGAAACCGCGCCGGGGCAGTTCAGTGCGCCGGCCCAGCTGCGCTGTGCCGATCACGCCGATTTTTACGCCGCCGTGCGCGCCTACCTTGATTCGCTGCCCCCTGGGCAGCAGGTTGAGCACGCCGCCGTGGCCATTGCCAACCCGGTTGAAGGCGACCGGGTGCGCATGACCAACTACCACTGGGAATTCTCCATCGAGCAGACGCGCCAGCAGCTGCGCCTCGATACCCTGGTGGTGGTCAACGACTTCACCGCGCTGGCCATGGCCCTGCCCCGCCTGAGCCCGCACGAGGTGCGCCAGGTGGGCGGCGGCGAGGCCGCGCGCCGCAGTGTCATCGGCCTGATCGGTGCCGGCAGCGGCCTGGGGGTGTCGGGCCTGATTCCGGCCGGCGACGGCTGGATCTCGCTGGGCTCTGAAGGCGGCCACACGAACTTTGCGCCGCGCGATGAACGCGAGATCGCGGTGCTGCGCTACGCCTGGAAGCACTACGACCACGTGTCGTTCGAGCGCCTGCTGTCGGGCCCCGGACTGCCGCTGATGTACCGGGCGCTGGCCGAGCACGCCGGCCGCGTGCCCGAAAACCTGGCCGCCCCCGAGATCACCCGCCGCGCCCTGGATGGCAGCGACGCCGTGTGCATCGAAACCCTTGAGGTGTTCTGCGCCATGCTGGGCACGGCGGCGGCCAACCTGGCCGTCACGCTGGGCGCCTTTGGCGGCATCTACATCGGCGGCGGCATCGTGCCGCGCCTGGGCGAATACTTTGACCGCTCGCCGTTCCGGGCCCGCTTTGAAGACAAGGGCCGGTTCCGCCGTTACGTGGCGGCCATCCCCACCTTTCTGATCACCGCCGAGCAGTCCACCTTCGTGGGCGCGTCGGCCATCCTCGATTCGCAGCTCAAGGCCCTGCAAACCGCGCCCGGCTCGGCCATCCTGGGCCAGATCCGCCGCGCCTGCAGCGAGCTGTCACCGGCCGAGCTGCGGGTGGCCGAGCATGTGCTGGCCCACCCGCGTGCGGTGCTCAACCAGCCCATTGTCGAGATCGCCAAGGCGGCGCAGGTCAGCCAGCCCACGGTCATCCGCTTCTGCCGTTCGCTGGGCTGCGAAGGCCTGTCGGATTTCAAGCTGCGCCTGGCCTCGGGCCTCACGGGCACGGTGCCCATCACCCATGTGCAGGTGACCAACGACGACAGCATGGTCGAGCTGGGCACCAAGGTGCTGGGCAACACCGCGTCGGCCATCCTGCAGGTGCGGGGCCAGCTCAACCGCGAGATGATCGACCGCGCCATCGAGCTGCTGGTGCAGGCCAACCGGGTCGAGTTCTACACCGTGGGCCAGTTTGGCGCGGTGGCGCAAGACGCCCAGTACAAGTTCTTGCGCTTCGGCATCCCGGCTGGCGCCTACACCGACCCGCGCCTGCAAACCCTGGCCGTCAGCGTGCTCAAGCCGGGTGACGTGGCCGTCATCATCAGCAGCGGCGGCCGCCTGCCCGAGCTGCTTGAAGTGGCCGATCTGGCCCGCGAGCGCGGCGCCGCCGTGGTGGCCATCACCGCCAGCCAGTCACCGCTGGCGCGCAAGGCCGACACCGTGCTGGCCGTGGATCACGTCGAGGATTCGGCCACCCAGGTGCCCATGGTCAGCCGCATCCTGCAGTTGCTGGTGATCGACATCCTGACCGTGGGCGTGGCGCTGCGCCGGCCCTCGCAAGACCCGGCCGATCAGCCCGGCCACGCTGCCACGCGCAGCCCGCGTTCGGGCAGTCCGCGCACGCCCGATGAGCCGCCCTCACTGCCGGGTGTCAGCACCGCGTCGCCGCTGGCGCGCATGACGCTGCACAGCCGCTGAGCGTCAGCGCCGGGGCCCCTGCCGGCGGCCCGGGCCACGGCCGCCCTGCCGCGCCTCCCACAGCGGGCGGCGGGCGCGCAACTGGCTGGCAATGCCGTCGTTCAGGCGTTCACGCAGGGCCACCACTTCTTCAACGTAGCCGTACACGCCCGGAAAGCGCTGGTCCAGCCACAGCCACAGCGTGCAGCCACGCAGGGCTTGTTCCATGCGGTCCAAGCGGCTGCGCTCGTCCACCTCGTACAAGAAGGCCGGCTCACCGGCCTGGCCGTCCCAGGCGTGGCGCTCGGTCCAGCCCAGAAAAGCCTGCATCAGTGAATCGGTGCGGGTGTCGACGGGGGCCTGGGCGTAAATGAAGCGCTCGCGCAGCGACAGCGGTGCGGCACGTTCATCCAGTTGCGCGGCGATGTCCAGCATCTGGGTGAGTTCGGCCACCGCGAAGTGGGCGTTGTCCAGCGCCAGTTGCTCGACAAACACGCCCAGCACCTCGCGCAGCTTGCGCTTGCCCAGCTTGCCCGAGATGGTCTCGATGTGCCACCAGTTGGGGGCCACCGGGGCCTTGAAGTGCCGCGGCGCCTTGGGCTGGCGCGCCATCAGGTCGCGCAGGGTACGGCCGGCACCGGGCTCGGCCTCGGCCAGCACGCCGGCAAAGCCTTCTTCGTGGATGCCAAAGCGCCCGGCTCGCCCGGCGATCTGGTGCACTTCGCTCTCGTCCAGCGTGCGGTCGGCTTCGCCGTCAAACTTGGTGAGGGTTGAAAACAGCACCCGCCGGATCGGCAGGTTCAGGCCCATGCCGATGGCATCGGTGGCCACCATCACCTGGGTTTCGCCATTGGCAAAACGCTCGGCCTCGCGGCGGCGCACCTCGGGCGGCAGGGCCCCATAGATCACGCTGACGGTCTTGCCGTGGCTGGCCACCTGGTCACGCAGCATCAGCACCTCGCGGCGGCTGAAGGCCACGACGGCGTCGCCCAGTTTCAGCGAGGCAATGGGTGTGGCCGCCGGCATCAGCTGCACCTCTTGCATGCGCTCAAAGCGCCGCACCTCGCAGCGCTCGCCACACAGGCCCAGCAGGTTCTCGATGGCCGGCACGGCGTAGGCCGAGCAGATGATCAGCAGCTCACGCGCGGGGGCGCCCACGATGGCCTGCGTCCACGCCCAGCCGCGCCAGGGGTCGAAGATCATCTGGGCCTCGTCGATCACGGCCACGTCGATCAGCTCGCTGCTGCCCATCATCTCGATGGTGCTCGACACCACCCGCGCACCCTCGACCGGCACGCTTTCTTCGCCGGTGCGCAGGCTGCAGGGCACACCACGGGCCATCAGGCGGTCGCGGCCCTCCAGGGCCAGCAGGCGCAGCGGGGCCAGGTAGGCGCCGCGCTCGGCCGTGGCCAGGCGCTCGAAGGCGTGGTGGGTCTTGCCGCTGTTGGGCGGGCCCACAAACAGGGTGACCTTGCGCTGGGCGCGGCGGGCGATCTTGAAGCTGTCGGGGTAGCCCTGGAAGGCCAGCTCGACGTTCAGGTCGTCCAGCGTGTCCAGCTCGTTGACGCGGTTGGCCCAGCGGTCGAAGGCCCGCACACAGGCGGCCTGCAGATCAGCTATGGGCTGAGGGGTGGCGCATTCGGATTGCAGGCCCGGCAGCAGCGATTCAATGCGCCCCGGGTTCACATAACCGGCCTCGGCCACCAGCTTGTCCAGCGTGACCTGCAGGGCCGCCGCGTGGCCATAGGCCGGCGTGTGCTGCAAGGCCTGCAGCAGCGCGGCCTTGTCGCCATCGCGAAAGTAGCGCCACACCGGCGCCGCATCCAGGGGGATCAGGTGGTTCACCTCCAGGCGCCAACTGGCCTGGCTGAGCGTCAGCACATGCGTGGCCTGGCGCTCCCAGGTGGCGGGGCCGGCCCGGCTGATGCCCAGGGCCTCCAGCGTGGCACTGCGCTCGGTCATCAGGGCACGCAGCTTGGGGCCGGTACCCACGGCATCGATGTGGCGCAGCGCGTCGTCCAGCACCTGCGGCGCGATCCAGCGGCTGGGGCGCTGCCCCGGCACACCCTTTTGCAGCAGCAGCAGGCCCAGGCGATCAAGCCGGTCATCGGCGTCGGGGGCGTGCTCGGGCATCAGATCGGCCGGCAGGTCGCCGGCGGCGATCACCTGCGGCAACTGGTAGGCCGCGTTGCGGATGCGCAGCAGCCCGTCGACGCTGATGTGTGTCGGCACCCGGGCCGCATGGCGCAGATGAGGCAAGGGGTAGGGTGCTGGCTTGGGGGCCGCAACAGCCGGGGCGGGAGCAGGGGTATCGGACATGGATTGCCGGTCACTGTAACGTGTCACCCTGTTGCCACCACTTTGGCCCTCGGGCGCCACCCTCTCCATGCCTGCCGACAACCTTGCCCTGGTGTGCGAGTCGCTCCGTGATGACCTGGGTGGCCTGGCCTGCCGGCACTGGCCCTTGCCCCCGCTGGGGCCAGGCGATGTGCAACTGCGCATGCAGGCCGTCAGCCTGAATTTCCCCGATCTGCTGATGACCCGGGGCCTGTACCAGTTCAAGCCGCCCCTGCCCTTTGTGCCGGGCATGGAAGGCGTGGGCGTGGTGGAGCACGCCGCACCGGGCAGCGCCTGGCAGCCTGGTCAGCGGGTCACCGTGGCCGTCAAGCATGGGCTGCTGGCCCAGCGCGCGGTGGTGCCCGGTGATGCGCTGCAGGCCGTGCCAGACGGCGTGGCCACCGACACCGCAGCCTGTGTCACCGTGACTGGCCTGACTGCCTGGGTGGCCCTGGCCCGGCTGGGCCGCCTGCAGGCGGGCGAGACCCTGCTGGTGCACGGCGCGCGCGGTGGCGTGGGCCTGGCCTGCGTGCAACTGGGCCTGCACCTGGGCGCCCGCGTGATCGCCACCGCCAGCCAGCCCGAACGCCTGGCCTATCTGGCCTCGTTGGGCGTGAGCGTGCTGCCGTCCAAGGGCTTTCGTGAGGCGGTGCTGGCCGCCACCGCTGGCCAGGGTGCCGACGTGGTGGCCGATCCGGTGGGCGGTGACGTGTTCGACGAAAGCCAGCGCTGCGTGGCCTTTGGCGGCCGGGTGCTGCTGCTGGGCTTTGCCAGCGGTCGCATCCCCAGCCTGGACATGAACCGCCCCTTGATCAAGGGCTACAGCGTGATCGGGGTGCGTGCGGGCGAATACGGCCGCCGCCGGCCCCAAGAAGACGCCGACAACCGCCGGGCCGTGCAGCGGCTGACCGCCATGGGCGTGTTCCGGCCCCACATCGGCGGGCGTTGGCCCCTGCACCAGGCCCTGGCAGGCCTGCAGGCCATGGCCAGCCGCAGCGTGGTGGGCAAGATCCTGATCGAGCTGCCCGACGAGCCTGGCGCGGGTTGAATTGGGCGGCAACTGAGGGCGTTCTTGGCCCACTGCCCCGGGGGTGGCCTGCCTAAGATGGCCGGGCACGCCTCATTCGCCCAACATGTCCTTTCCACTCTTCCGCACCCTGGGTTCGCAGTTGCTGCTTGGCCTGGTCGTGATCAATGCGGCAGCGGTGCTGTGGACCACGCAAAACATCTACCAGAGCCGTGAGCACATCGAGCGGCAGGTGATCAGCACTTCGCAGAACCTGGCCCAGGCCATGGACCAGGGCCTGTCAGCCCATGTGCAGAAGATCGACATCTCGCTGCTGAACATCGTGGATGTGCTGCAGGAGCAGCTCAAGACGTCTGGCCAGCTGAACCTGCCCGCGGCGCAGTCGTTCATCAGCCGACAAGAATCCCGCCTGGCCGCATCGGTGGGCATCCGGGCTTCCAATTCGGACGGTCTGGTCATCCTGGGCCACGATGTGCAGCCAGGCCAGGGCGCCAGCTGGGGCGACCGCGACTTCTTCCAGTTTCACAAGAACCACCCCGAGGCCGGCCTGTCCGTGGAACCCCCGGTGCTGGGCCGGGTGTCCAAGATCTGGGTGGTGGTGTTGATCCGACGCTACAACCACCCCGATGGCCGTTTTGCCGGCATCGTGTCGGCGGCCATTCCGGTCAGTTATTTCAACAAGCTGCTGTCCACCCTGCAACTGGGCCCGCGTGGCGTGGCGCTGATGCGCGACGCCAACCTGGGCCTGGTGGCGCGTCATCCAGCTGTGGACACGCTGTCGGGGTCCGTGGGGGCCAAGGGCTTCTCGCAGGAGCTGGCCGACGCCATCGCCTCGGGGCTGCCGATGCTCACCTATCACAGCAAACGCACCTCGGATGGCGTGGAGCGCACCAACACCTACCGCCGCATGACGGCCGTGCCCTATCACCTGGTGGTGGGCATGGGCTCGGATGACTACCTGGCCAACTGGCGCATCGAATCGGGCCAGGCTGTGGCCAAGCTGGTGGTGTTCATGGGCCTGTCCACGATGCTGGGCTGGATGCTGTGGCGCTCGGTGCTGCGGCTGCGCCATGCCAAGGCCCGCAGCGAGGCCCTGCTGCGCGGCGCCAGCGATGGCATCCACATCCTCGACCAGTCGGGCCTGATCCTGGAGGCCAGCGACGCCTTCTGCAAGATGCTGGGCTGCGCGCCCGACCAGGTGGTGGGCCAGAACATCCGGCGCTGGGATCTGCACCACATCACGCCCGCTCGCAGCGATCACCCCATCACGGTTGAAAGCACCTACCGCCGCACCGACGGCAGCACGTTTCCGGTGGAAGTCAGCCACTACGCGCTGCAATGGGATGGCGCGCCCATGTACTTTGGCGCGGCCCGCGACATCACCGAGCGTCGCCAGGCCGAGGCCCAGATCAAGGCCCTGAACGTGGGCCTGGAAGCCCGCGTGCACCAGCGCACAGCCGAGCTCGAGGCCAGCAATGCCTCGCTGGTCGAAGCGCGCAACGCCGCCGAAAGCGCCAGCCGGGCCAAGAGCGCCTTCATCGCCAACATGAGCCATGAGATCCGAACGCCCATGAACGGCATCCTGGGCATGGCGGCCCTGCTGCGCCGCGAAGGCGTGACCCCGCACCAGGCCCAGCGCCTGGACCGCATCGACACCGCGGCCGCGCAGTTGCTGCACATCATCAACGACATCCTGGATCTGGCCAAGATCGAGGCCGACAAGGTCAGCCTGGAGGAAATGCCTCTGGCACCCGCGCCGCTGCTGGACCAGGTGGTGGCCCAGGTGTCCGAGCAAGCCAGCGCCAAGGGCATCCAGGTCAGCGCGCAGGCCATCGATCTGCCGCCCGTGCTGCTGGGCGACAGCGTGCGGCTGAAGCAGGCCCTGCTGAACTACGCCACCAATGCCATCAAGTTCACGCAGCAGGGCAGTGTGGTGATCCGTGGCCGGCTGCAGTCGCAAACCGAAGACGCCGTGTGCCTGCGCTTCGAGGTGCAGGACACCGGTATCGGCATCGACCCCGCCTCGGTGCCCCGGCTGTTTAATGCCTTTGAACAGGCCGACAGCTCCACCACCCGGCGTTATGGCGGCACCGGCCTGGGCCTGGCCATCACCCGCAAGCTGGCCGGATTGATGGGTGGCGAAGCGGGTGTGGACAGCCTGCCCGACCAGGGCAGCACCTTCTGGTTCACCACCTGGCTGAAAAAGGCGCCCGCCCTCGTCGAGCTGCCATCCTGCCAGCACGAGGCCGACCCTTCGGAAATCGCGCTTCGCCAGGCCCACGCCGGCGCGCGTGTGCTGGTGGTCGAGGACGAACCCCTGAACCGGGAGGTGATCAAGTCACTGCTGGAGCAGGCCGGCCTGCAGGTGATCATGGCCACAGACGGTCTGCAGGCCCTGGACGCCGTGCCCGCGCATCACCCCGACCTGGTGTTGATGGACATGCAGATGCCCAGCATGGACGGCCTGGAGGCCACGCGCCGCCTGCGGCAGACCGCGCTGGGCCAGCGGCTGCCCATCATCGCGCTGACCGCCAATGCCTTCACAGAGGATCGCCAGCTGTGCCTGGCCGCCGGCATGAACGACCACCTGGGCAAGCCCGTCGAGCCCGAACTGCTGTTCGAATGTGTCCGGCGTTGGCTGACGCCGGGCGCCGTGGTCGCTCACGCCGGGCCGCACGGCCCGCCACCAGCACAAGCCGCAGGCGATCAGGCCGCCAACTCGCGCCGCATGGAGTCGATCACCGTCTGGTAGCTGGGCTGGCCAAAAATGGCGCTGCCGGCCACGAAGGTGTCGGCGCCGGCATCGGCCACCTGGCGGATGTTGTCAACCTTGATGCCGCCGTCCACCTCCAGGCGGATGTCGCGGCCGGTGGCGTCGATCAGCTTGCGCAACTGCTCGATCTTGCGCAGCGCACTGGGGATGAAGCTTTGCCCGCCAAAGCCGGGGTTCACGCTCATCACCAGGATCAGATCCACCTTGTCGATCACCCACTCCAGCACATCCATGGGCATGGCCGGGTTGAAGGCCAGGCCCGCCTGGCAGCCGGCCGCCTTGATCAATTGCAGCGTGCGATCGACGTGGGCGCTGGCATCGGGGTGAAAACAGATCAGGTCGGCACCGGCCTTGGCAAACGCCTGGGCCAGCGCATCAACCGGCTGCACCATCAAATGCACATCGATGGGCACGCGCGTGCCATCGGGCTTGACCGCGTGCTTGCGCAGCGCCTCGCACACCATGGGCCCGAAAGTCAGGTTGGGCACATAGTGGTTGTCCATCACGTCAAAGTGGATCCAGTCGGCCCCGGCCGCAATCACGTTGCGCACCTCGGCGCCCAGTTGCGCAAAGTCGGCCGAAAGAATGCTGGGGGCGATGCGGTAGGTCTTGCTCATGATGTTGGAGGTGGGGCTTTGTGATGGATGTATCGCCTGATTTTCGCAGCCTTCCTAGAATGCGCCGATGGCCCGCCCTCAATTGACCTGCACCATCGTTGTGCGCCCCCTGCCCGATCAGACCGACGCGGCCCAGCAACTGTGGGCCTACACCTACACCATCACCATCCGCAACACCGGCGATGTGCCGGCGCAGGTGATCGGCCGGGTGTGGCGCATCACCGATCACCACGGCAGCGTGCAGCAGGTGCGCGGCCTGGCCGTGGTGGGCCACCAGCCCCTGCTCAAGCCGGGCGAGGCGTTTGAATACACCAGCTGGGCGCAAATTGGCACGCCGCAGGGCTCGATGCAGGGCCACCTGATCGCCATCACCGAAGACGCCCACTGGTTTGAAGCACCGGTGGCCGAGTTCGCGCTGGCCGACACCACCGCCCTGCACTGAATGGCCGCACCCGGGCCGCTGCCGCCTGTGTTGCACACGCTGGCCAACGGCGTGCGCGTGGTGGCGCTGCCCATGCCGGCGCTGCAAACAGCCAGTGTGAGCGTCTTCGTGCGCTGTGGCAGCGGCCATGAAAGCGCCCGGCTCAACGGCATCGGCCATGTCATCGAGCACATGGCCTTCAAGGGCACGCACACCCGCGATGCCCGACAAATCAACCTCGACGCCGAGCGCCTGGGCGCCGAGGTCAATGCCCACACCGACAAGGACCACACCGCCTTCCACATGCGCGGCCTGGCCGAGCATGTGCCGCAACTGGTGGCCATGCTGGGCGACATCGTGCTGGGCGCCACCTTCCCCGATGACGAACTGCAGCGCGAACGCGCCGTGGTGCTGCACGAGCTGGCCGAAGACGACGACGACGCGATGTCGCACGCCTTCAAGCGCATGGACGCCGCCAGCTTTGGCAGCCACGCGCTGGCCCGCCCGGTGATCGGTACACGCCGCAACATCGAGCGCTTTGGCCGCAGCGATCTGGTGGGGCATGTGCAGCGCCACTACACCGGTGCCAATGTGGTGGTGGCCGCAGCCGGAGGCCTGGATGTGCCGGCCCTGCTGCGGGCCGCCGAGGGCGCGTTTGCCAGCCTGCCCACCGGCCAGCCCAATACCCTGAGCGCCCCCGCCTGGCTGGGCGGCGTGCGCACCAAGGCCCAGGCCGGCAGCAGCCAGACCCACCTGGTGATGGGCCTGCCCATCCCGCCACAGCAGGCGGGTGATCCCACCGCCGCCGTGGCCGCCGCGCTGCTGGGCGAAGGCATGAGCTCGCCCCTGCTCGATCAGCTGCGTGAGCAACGCGCACTGGTCTACTACGCCGCCTGCTCGGCCGACGTGATCGACAGCGCCGGCCAACTGGTGATCGAGGCCTCAACCGGCCCCGACCAACTGCACGAGTGCCTGCAAGCGTTGGTGGGCCTGCTGGCCGATCAGGCCGAGCGCATCGACCCGCAGGATCTGGAGCGCGCCAAGAATCAGATCCGCGTGCGGCGTTTGCGGGGCCTCGAAAAACCCGGCCGCCTGCTCGAAGAAGCCGCCCTGGAAACCCTGGTGATGGGCCGCATCCGATCACGCAGCGATTGGCTCGATCAGATGGCGGCCGTGACGGCCGAGCAAGTGCGGCAAGCCTTTGCCACCATGCTGCGCGCCGGCCCGGCCCTGGCCATCACCGGCCGCGTGCCGCGCGGCAGCGCCGACCACGCCCGCGAAGCGCTGACGGCCTTGCACCGCCACTGATCCACCCGTTTCAGTGCGGCGCGTCGTCGTCGCGCTCGCCGCCACGCCGGCCGGCAAACATCGTCCACCAGACGATCAACAAAAAGATCAAACCCGCGCCCAGCGCTTCCAGCATCACGATCCACATGGCTTGGATTATGGGGTTGCTGCTTTGCTCTGCGTCCGGGCCAGGGGGCATTCACTGAATGCGGGCACATCGGCGCGCTTCGCCCAGCCGGGTGGGGTCAGGCCCCCGGCCTCCAAGAGTCTTGTTATGTCGGCCGGGGGCCTGACCCCACCCGACTGGGCCTGCACCAGCGTGGCACTACACCACCCCAGAAAGCCAATACCCGGCGCAGCCATTGCCCAAGAGACGCAACCAGGCTGAGGGGTGGGCGGGCCGCCGACTGGCCGACATCAACAAGCTCTTGGAGGCCAGGCGGCGGCCCGCCCGCCCCTCGGCCGCTGCCGAACCTTCAGCATCAAGAAGGCCACCAGAGCGACTAAGACTTAACAAAAAACTCAAGCCTTTAACCCCAAATGCCCCAATGGCAAGGCCGCCCCAAACTTCACCTCGCCGAGCGAAAAACTGGTGTGGATGTCCTTCACATTGGGCAGCTTGAACAAGGTGTCCATGGCCCAGCGTGAGTAGGCGTCAAGGTCGGTGGTCAGCACCTGCAGCTCAAAGGTGCCCGCGCCGCTGATGTAGTGGCAGGCCACCACCTCGGGCAGGGCGCGTATGGCGTCTTCCAGGGCGCGCGTCGCATCGGCGTTATTACGTTCGGCATCCACCCGCACAAAGGCCAGCGCGCCCAGCCCGATGCGGCGGCGGTCGATCTCGGCCCGGTAGCCGGTGATGATGCCTTGCGCCTCCAGCCATTTAACGCGGCGCCAGGTGGGCGCGGCGGACAGCCCGATGCGCTGGGCCAGCTCGGCGTTGGACAGGCGCGCGTCGCGTTGCAGTTCATCCAGGATGGCCACGTCGTAGCGGTCCAGACCCTGGCCGGGGGCCTTGTCGGCGTCAGGCACCGGCGTTGGCGTTTTCCCCAGTTTTGCCTTGGCTGGCAATTTTCTTTCTCGGATTGGCATGGTTTGCTTTCTTTCTTGCTCAAAGTATCGTCAGATTGGCAAACAAAGAAAAGACTTCACAGGCATCATTTCCTACACTGAGCCACCCCACCGGCCCGGAGTGAGACGCCATGAACGCCCCTTTGCCTGAATCGATCCGCAAGGCACTCGAAGCCGTCACGCTGGATGACAAATACACGCTGGAATCGGGCCGCGCGTTCATGAGCGGCGTGCAGGCCCTGGTGCGCCTGCCCATGCTGCAACGCCAGCGTGATGCGGCAGCGGGCCTGAACACCGCCGGCTTCATCAGCGGCTACCGGGGCTCGCCGCTGGGCGGCTATGACCAGGCCCTGTGGGCAGCCAAGCAGCACCTGGCGGCGCAGCACATCGTGTTTCAGCCGGGGGTGAACGAAGAGCTGGCGGCCACCGCCGTGTGGGGTTCGCAGCAACTGGAGTTTGATGCGGACAACAAGCGGTTCGACGGCGTGTTCGGGCTTTGGTATGGCAAGGGACCGGGGGTCGATCGCTGCTCGGATGTGTTCAAGCACGCCAACCTGGCCGGCACCGCGCCGCACGGTGGTGTCATCGCGATCGCCGGTGACGACCACGTGGCCAAGAGCAGCACCGCCGCGCACCAGAGTGACCACATCTTCAAGGCCTGCGGCCTGCCGGTGTTCTTTCCGTCGTCGGCGCAAGAGATCCTCGATCTGGGCCTGCATGCCTTCGCGATGAGCCGCTTTGCCGGCGTGTGGACATCGATGAAAACCATCCAGGAGGTGGTCGAATCCTCGGCCAGCATCGATGTGTCGGCCAACCGCGTCAACATCGTGCTGCCGCAGGATGTTGTGATGCCGGCGGGCGGTGTGCACATCCGCTGGCCCGATGTGGCGCTGGCGCAAGAGTCGCGGTTGATGGACTACAAGTGGTATGCGGCGCTGGCTTATGTGCGCGCCAACCGCCTGAACCACAACGTGATCGCTGGCCCGAACGACCGCTTCGGCATCATCGCCAGCGGCAAGGCCTTCAACGACACCCGCCAGGCCCTGTCCGATCTGGGCCTGGACGACGACACCTGCCGCCAGCTGGGCATTCGCCTGCACAAGGTGAACGTGGTGTGGCCGCTTGAAGCCACCATCACCCGCGATTTCGCCCTGGGCTTGCAAGAGATTCTGGTGGTCGAGGAAAAGCGCCAGGTCATCGAATACCAGCTGAAGGAAGAGCTGTACAACTGGCGCAGCGATGTGCGCCCCAATGTGCTGGGCAAGTTCGACGAATCCGACGGCGACCACAGCGGCGGCGAGTGGAGCCAGCCCAACCCCAGCGGCAACTGGCTGCTGCGCGCCAACGCCGACCTCACCCCCGCCATCATCGGCCAGGCCATTGCCAAGCGCCTGAAAAAACTGGGCGTGCCCGCCGACATCGTCGCCCGCATGGACCAGCGCCTGCAGGTCATCGAGGCCAAGGAGCGCGCCATGGCCCAGGGTGCCACCGGTGGCGCTGATCGCCAGCCCTGGTTCTGCTCGGGCTGCCCGCACAACACCAGCACCAAGGTGCCCGAAGGCTCACGCGTGATGGCCGGCATCGGCTGCCACTTCATGGCCACCTGGATGGACCGCGAGACCATCGGCTTCACGCAGATGGGCGGCGAAGGCGTGCCCTGGGTGGGCCAGGCGCACTTCAGCAAGCGGCCGCACATGTTTGCCAACCTGGGTGATGGCACCTACTACCACTCGGGTTCGCTGGCGGTGCGCCAAGCCATCGCCTCGGGCGTCAACATCACCTACAAGATCCTGTACAACGACGCGGTGGCCATGACCGGCGGCCAGCCGGTCGACGGCATCCTCACTGTGCCGCAAATGACCCGCGAGCTGGAGGCCGAAGGCGCCCGGCAGATCGTCATCGTCACCGACGACCCGGGCAAGTACAAGGTGCCGCTCAACCTGGCCCCCGGCGTCACCATCCGCCACCGCGATGAGCTCGATGCCGTGCAGCGCGAATTGCGCGAGGTGCCTGGCTGCACCGTGCTGATCTACGAGCAAACCTGCGCCACTGAAAAGCGCCGCCGCCGCAAGCGCGGCAAGCTGGTCGATCCGGCCAAGCGGGTGGTCATCAACGAGTTGGTGTGCGAAGGCTGCGGCGATTGCGGCGTGCAAAGCAACTGCCTGAGCGTGGAGCCGGTTGAAACCGAGTTTGGCCGCAAGCGCCAGATCAACCAGAACAGCTGCAACAAGGATTTCAGCTGCACCAAGGGCTTTTGCCCCAGCTTTGTGACGGTGGAAGGTGGTCAGCTCAAAAAACCCCGCAAGGCCTCACGCACCGATCCGTTCACCTTGCCGGCCATCCCCGAGCCCACGCTGCCGGCCTGCCAGGATGGTGCCGGTCGCGACCGCGCCTGGGGCATCGTGGTGGCGGGCGTGGGCGGCACCGGTGTCATCACCATCGGCCAGTTGCTGGGCATGGCCGCGCACATCGAAGGCAAGGGCGTGGTCACCCAGGATTCAGCCGGCCTGGCGCAAAAGGGCGGTGCCACCTGGAGCCACATCCAGATCGCCCGCACGCCCCAGGCCATCCACACCACCAAGGTCGACACCGCCAAGGCCGATCTGGTGATCGCCTGCGATGGCATCGTGGCCGCCGGCAAGGCCACCTTGCAGCTGATGCGCGAAGGCACCACCTACGTGGCGCTCAACAGCCACGCCACGCCCACCGCTGCCTTTGTGCGCGATGCCGATTGGCAAGCCCCCACCGCCGGCTGCGAAGCCGCCCTGGCCGCTGCGGTGGGCCCGCAGCGCCTGGGCCTGTTTGATGCCGAGCAGGTGGCCGTGCAACTGCTGGGTGATTCGATCTACACCAACCCGCTGCTGCTGGGCTATGCCTGGCAACAAGGCCAGTTGCCGCTGAGCCAGGCTTCGCTGCGCCGCGCCATCGAGCTGAACGGCACGCAAGTGGAGCTGAACCTGGCCGCCTTTGAGTGGGGCCGCCGCTGCGCCCACGACCTGGCCGCCGTGCAGGCCTTGTTCAAGGCCCAGCAGGTCATCCAGTTCGTCAAGCGGCCGTCGCTTGACGACATGGTCAGCAAGCGGGTTGATTTTTTGACCGGCTATCAAGACGCTGCCTATGCCGCACGTTACGCGGCTTTTGTAGGCCAGGTTCGCCAGGCCGAGGGCAAGCTGGGTACCCCCGGCACACCACTGACCGAAGCCGTGGCCCGTTACCTCTTCAAGCTGATGGCCTACAAGGACGAATACGAAGTCGCCCGCCTGCACACCGATGCCGCCTTCGCCGCCAAGATCAGTAATATGTTTGAAGGCGACTACAAGCTGGTGCACCACCTGGCCCCGCCGCTGTGGGCCAAGACCAATGAGCGCGGCGAACTCATCAAGCAGCCCTTCGGCCCCTGGATGCGCAGCGCCTTCGGCGTGCTGGCCAAACTCAAGGGCCTGCGCGGCGGGCCGTTTGACATCTTCGGCAAGACCGAAGAACGCCGCACCGAGCGCGCCCTGATCACCGAGTACCAGCAATGCATCACCGAGCTGCTGGGCACGCTGACCACCGGCAATCTCAGCGCCGCCATCGAGATCGCCCGCCTGCCCGAAAACATCCGCGGCTTCGGGCATGTGAAGGCCCGCAACCTGGCGGCAGTGCGTGGGCAATGGGCCACGCTGATGACGGCTTGGCGGGCTGGTGCTTCGAAGGTTGCGGCTTGAATGCGAATGCCTTCGCTTGAGGCAGCGGCCCTGCGCCCAAGCCGGTAGCCGCCCAGCCTCCAAGCGTTGTGTGATGTCGGCCGGTCGGCTACCGACTTGCGCACAGGGCCTACGCGCGCTTCGGGCTTGTCTGGTGGATTGGGCAATTCGTGCCAAGCCGTCAGCCACTGGCATGCCAGTTTGGGCTTGTTCAAGCGCCACGCTGCCCCCCAGCGCAAAGGGGTGGGCGGGCCGCCGACCGGCCGACATCACAAGACTCCTGGAGGCCGGGCGGCGGCCCGCCCGCCCCTTTGCGCTGCGCGCCGATGCTGAGGCGAGACGACGCCCACCGCCAACCCAGCCACCACCGCATCACCCCCAATTCCCAGCCGCCCCCGCGCATGCCCCAATGGCAGAACACCCCCACGGAGCAAACCTGCGATGAAGACCGGCGTTTTCAACTACCTCGAACAAGACCGCGTGCACTTTGGCACCCCGGCGGCCGATGCCCTGTTGACCGAGGCCACCCAGCGGCAGGCGCAGCGCATTTTTGTGGTCACCAGCAAATCGCTGAACCGGGGCACCGATGCCGTCACGCAGGCGCTGGCGCAGATCGCACCCCGGGTGGTGGGCGTGTTTGACGCCTGCATCGAGCACACGCCCCGCGACACCGTCATCGCGCTGGCGCAACAAGTGCGCGCGGCCCAAGCCGATCTGATCGTCAGCATCGGCGGGGGCACCGTCATCGACACCGTCAAGGTGGCCCTGGTGGCGCTGGCCGAAGGCCTGGACAACATCGAGCAACTGGACAACTGGCACATGCGCGTGGCCGCCGATGGCAGCCGCGTGGTGCCGCAGCCGCGCAAACCACCCTGCCGGCAGATCGCGGTGCCCACCACGCTGTCGGGGGCCGAGTTCAGTGACCTGGGCGGCTGCACCGACACCCGCCACGGCACCAAGCAGGGCTACACCGGGGCCTTCATCGGCGCGGCGTCGGTCATCCTGGATCCGCGCATCACCGTGCACACCCCCGACCGGCTGTGGCTGTCCACCGGCATCCGCGCGGTCGATCACGCGGTCGAGGCGCTGTGTTCGGTCAATGCCCAGCCCCTGATCGACGCCACCAGCGTGCGGGCGCTGGCGCTGCTGGGCCGCTCGCTCACCCGCTATGCGGATGACAAGGCCGATCTGGATGCCCGCCTGGATGGCCAGTTGGGGGCCTGGCTGGCAGCCACCAGCATCCGCCGCACCGAATACGGCGCCAGCCACGGCCTGGGCCATGCGCTGGGGGCCGATTCGGGTGTGCCGCATGGCATCACATCGTGCGTGCTGCTGCCCACGGTGATGCGTTACAACGCCGGCGCCTGCCCGGCGCAAATGGCCGAGATCGCCGCCGCCATGGGCCAGCCCGGCGTGCCCGCGGCCGACCAGGTTGAAGCGCTGATTGCCCGACTGGGCCTGCCCACCCGCATCGGCCAGTTGGGCATTGATCGTGGGCGCCTGGCCACCATTGCACAAAAGGGCATGGCCAACCCGTGGGTGCACACCAACCCGCAGCCCATCCGCGACGTGGCGCAGTTGCAGGCGCTGCTGGAGGCCGCCTGGGACTGAAAGCCGGTGCAGGCAGCGGCCACAATTGCGCCATGCCCCATTCCAGCCCCGCCACCACCTCACCCACCCTCACCCATTGGCCGGCCATTGCCGCCGCCCAGGCCCGCGATGAAGCGGCGCGGGTGCCGTTTTCGGTGGTGCATGGTGGTCGCACCTGGGCCGTGGGCTCGGTGGCGCGGGCGCACCTGCCCGCGCTCACGCGCTGGCCGCAGGCCTTGCACCTGGGCAGCGCGGGCGTCACCCTGCGCCTGCCAGCGGCTGAGCGTGTCGCCTTTTTTGACACCGCCAACCGGGTGCTGCGTGATGCCGGCCTGATCGTGGCCTGGCGCGATGAAACCTACCCGGTGATGGCGCAAGACGGCGGCTCGCTGCTGGCCACCTTTGAGCGTGCCGCCTCGCGCTTCTGGGGCACCACCACCTTCGGCGCCCACTGCAACGGCTACCTGGCCGATGAGCAGGGCCGGCCTACCCACCTGTGGATCGCCCGCCGCTCGCTAACCAAGGCGGTCGATCCCGGCCTGCTCGACAACCTGATCGGCGGCGGTGTGCCGCACGGCCAGACACCCGCCGAATGCGTGTTGCGTGAAGGCTGGGAAGAAGCCGGCCTGCGGCCCGAGCAAATGCGCGCCCTGCAGGCCGGCCGGCTGTTTCGGGTGGCCCGCGACATCCCCGAAGGTTTTCAGCTGGAGCAGGTCAGCGTGTTCGACCTGCCCCTGCCGCCCGACTGGCAACCGCAGAACCAGGATGGCGAGGTGCACAGCGTCACGCTGATGCCGGTGCAGCAGGCCCTGGCCCATTGCGCAGCGGGTGACCTGACGGTGGACGCGACGCTGGTGACGCTGGATTTCGCCCTGCGCCACCGCCTGCTGGATGCCACCCAGCACGCCCGCCTGGAAGCGGCCACCGCCAGCCTGTGGCAGGGCCAGGCCCGTTTGCCGGGTGACGCCGAGTAAGGCGGACCATTCAATTTTTCTGCATGGCCGCCTCAAGCGGCCTGAAACCCGCGGCCGTGTTGCACCCGCACACTGCCGGGCATGACTTCCACTTCTGCCCTGTCCCCTGCCGCGCCGCGTTACACGGCCGTGGCCATCGTGCTGCACTGGGTGCTGGCACTGATGATCGTGGCGGCCTTCGGTGTGGGCCTCTACATGCACGAGCTGCCCATGTCGATGACCCGCCTGAAGCTCTACAACTATCACAAGTGGGCCGGCGTCACGATCCTGGCGCTGTCGGGCCTGCGCCTGCTGTGGCGCCTGGGCCACCGGCCGCCAGCCGATGTGCCCATGCCGGGCTGGCAAGCCGCCGTGGCCCACGGCACCCACCTGTTGCTGTACGTGCTGTTCTTTGCGGTGCCGCTGGTGGGCTGGGCCTACAGCTCGGCCGCGGGCTTCCCCATCGTGTGGTTTGGCGTGCTGCCGCTGCCTGATTTCGTGCCGGTGGACAAGGCACTGGCCGAGGCCATCAAGCCCTGGCACGAGCGCACCGCCTGGCTGATGGCGCTGCTGGTGGTCGGGCATGTGGCCGGCGCCCTCAAGCACCAGTTCGTCGACCGCGACGGCCTGATCAACCGCATGCGCCTGGGCTGATCGCCCACGCGGCTTCACACTTCATTTCAAGGATTTGCACATGTTGACCCGATTCTTCGTCACCCTGGCCGCCGCCGTGCTGGGCGCCTTCGCCACCACCCCGGCCTGGTGCCAGCAGGTGGTACCCGCCCAAAGCGAGATCAGCTTTGTCACCAAGCAGATGGGCGTGCCGGTGGAAGGCAAGTTCAAGCAATGGGCCGCCCAGATCACGCTGGACCCCAAGAAGGCCGAGGCCGGCAAGGTGGCCTTCACCATCCAGACGGCCAGCGCCAGCTTTGGTGCCGCCGAAACCGACGCCGAAGTGCCCAAGGCCACCTGGTTCAATGTGGCCAAGTTTCCGCAAGCCAGCTTTGCCAGCAGCAGCCTGAAGGCGCTGGGCGGCGGCAAGTTCGAAGTGCGTGGCAAGCTGCTGATCAAGGGCAGCAGCCAGGACGTGGTGGTGCCCGTGGCCATCAGCCAGGCTGGCGCCAACAGCACCGCCACCGGCAGCTTCACCATCAAGCGCCTTGATTTCAAGATCGGCGAAGGCGAATGGGCCGACACCTCGATGGTGGCCAACGACGTTCAAGTGAAGTTCAAGTTGGCGCTCACCGGCCTGGCGCCGCTGTGATCGCTGTTTTTTCCCTCAGCCCCATCGGCATTTTTTCTCTGGAGACTCCCATGTTCCGTACCACCCTGATCGCTGCCGCCCTGGCCGCCACCACCCTGGGCGCGCAGGCCCAAAGCGCCACCTACGCGATCGACCCCACCCACACCTTCGCCACCTTCGAGATCCTGCACTTCGGCGCCTCCACCAACCGTGGCCGCTTTGACAAGAAGAGCGGCACCGTGCAACTGGACAAGGCCGGCAAGAGCGGCAAGGTCGAGTTGACGCTGGACACCGGCTCGATCAACACCGGCACCGAAGCCTTCAACAAGCACCTGCAAAGCAAGGACTTCTTCAACTCGGCCGAGTTCCCCACCGCCAAGTTCGTGGCCGACAAGTTCAGCTTCAACGGCGACAAGGTCACCGAGGTGAGCGGCCAGCTGACCCTGCTGGGCAAGACCAACCCCCTCACCCTGAAGGCCAACAACTTTGCCTGCTACATCAACCCGATGACCAAGGTGGAAGTGTGTGGCGGTGACTTCGAGGGCACCATCGTGCGCAGCCAGTACGGCATGGGCTGGGGCCTGAACTTCGGCTTCTCGGACGCCGTGCGCCTGGTGGTGCAGGTCGAGGCCATCAAGCAGCCCTGATCCCGCCCCCCTGAACCCCAGCGCCGCAAGGCGCCCGGGACAACGCCCTGCCGGCCCTCATGCCCGCAGGGCGTTTTGCCGTCTGCCTTCGGTGGCCTGGCCCGCACCGTTTGTCGCCGGCCGGTGCAGCCTGTCACCGCGGCCACACCGCCTGTCTCATCGGCCCCACGAGCGCGGCCAGGGTGCGTACAGTGCGCAGCATCGGTCATCCGCCTGCCCCACCCGCCCCATGAGCCTCGTCACCCCTTCTCCCTGGACCCTGCGCTGGCAGCGCTTTTCGGCCGCCAGCATCCGGGCCTTCCATGTTTACGCGGGCTGGCTGGTGACCATCAGCTGGAAACGCTTTTTTGCGCTGTCGGTGCTGCTGGTGATCAGCGCGGCGCTGCTGCAGAACATCCCGCCCTTCAGCTGGAGCTTCACGCAGCAGGTGCGCCACCCGGCCGCGGCCACGCGGCCCCAGCCGCCTGCCCCGCCCAAGGCCACCCCACCGGCCGATGCCCCCTTGCCGGCACCCGAAGCCGCCTCACAGCCCGCGCCTGCTGCCAGCAAGGCCAGGCTTGGCCTTGAAAAACTGCGCAAGCTGGGTGGTGACATCCATGTGCGCATCGATGAAACCGGCGTGCATGTCACCGCATCACCGAAGGGCGCCGCCTCGGCGAGCAGTGCGCCGCAGGGCGCCGCTGCCGTGATCAGCGAAGACGGCATCGAGGTCCGCGTGCCGGCAGGCACCGACGGTGAATCGGTGCGCGCCGCCCTGGAGGAGGCGCGCCGCGCCCTGCAAGAGGCTGCCGCCGATGCCCGCGAAGCTGCCCGCGAGGCCAAGCAGGACGCCGAAGAGGCCCGTCGCGAAGCCGAGGCCCTGGCCCGTGAAGCCGCACAGCACCCCGCCGGTGACACCGTGACCACGCACGAGGTGAGCCTGGGCGAGTTCCTGCCCAGCCTGGCCATGTTCTGGATCGTGGCCTCGGCCATCATCAAGATCACCTACAAGCAGCAGATCCAGGCCGAAGCCCAGGCTGCGCAGGCCGTTGAAGTGGCCGAATCCGAATCGCTCAAGCGCCAAGTGGTCGAGGCCCGCATGGCCGCCATGCAGGCCCAGGTCGAGCCGCACTTTCTGTTCAACACCCTGGCGTCCATCGACCACCTGATCGAGGTCGACCCGCAGCGCGCCAGCCAGATGCAGAAGAACCTGATCGCCCTGCTGCGCGCCAGCATGCCCACCATGCGCGAAGCCAATGACGGCGCCGTGCGTGACCTGGGCCGCGAACTGGCGGTGATCCGGCCCTACCTCGAGATCCTGAAGGTGCGCATGGAAGAGCGCCTGGCCACGCAAATCGACGTGCCCGATGGCCTGCTGTCGGCCGAGTTCCCGCCGATGATGGTGCAAACGCTGGTGGAAAACGCCATCAAGCATGGCCTGGAGCCCAAGCCCGAGGGCGGCCAGTTGACGCTGAAGGCCGAGATCGTGCACGGCAAGCTGGCGGTCACCGTGGCCGACACCGGCCTGGGCTTTGGCCGCGCGGCCACCGCCGGCACCGGGGTGGGCCTGGCCAACATCCGCGAGCGGCTGCAACTGCTTTACGGCGGCAAGGGCAGCCTCACCATCAGCGAGAACCCCGGTGGCGGCACCCGCGTGTGCATCCAGGTGCCCTACAAGAGCCTCGAAGGAGCCGCCGCATGAGCCGCGCCCTGATCACCCTGCCCACCCACACCCCCCGGCCAGCAGCGGCAGCCAGGCCGCGCCGCCGCTGGCCCCTGGTGATGCTGATCCTGCTGCTGGCTTCGGCCTGGGCCACGCTGACGCTGTACCAGGCGCTGGGCGAAGTCGGCCCCCTGCCCTTCTCGGTCGACGTGAATGGCCACGACCTGACGGCGATGCTGCAGTTTGGCCAGGCCGACACCGGCGCTCGCCTGGCTTTGGCCTGCGGCTTGACATTGGCCGGCCTGATCCTGGCCATCATCCTGCCCATGACGGTGCTGCTGCTGGTGGGCATGCTGCTGGCCTTGGTGGCCGTGACCGTCTTGACCAGCGTGGGCCTGCCCTTGCTGGTGGTCGGCGGCGTGCTGGCCCTGCTGTGCGCGCCCTTGCTGCTGCTGGGTTGGTTGTTGCACAAGCTCGTGCGCTGAAACCAGCCGCCGCTGGCTACCATCTCATCACCGCTCAAACCCTGGATCTGCTGCCATGACCTCCCCCAGCCTGCGTGCCGTGATTGCCGACGACGAACGCCTGATGCGCGAACAGTTGCGCGCCCGCCTGGCCGAAGCCTGGCCCGAGCTGGAGGTGGTGGCCGAGGCCAAGAACGGGCTGGAAGCGGTTGAGCTGGTCAACCAGCACCGGCCCGACATCGTGTTTCTGGACATCCGCATGCCGGGTCTCACCGGCGTGGATGCGGCCCGCCAGATTGCCCAGATGGAGGTGGGCGACGACGAGCACCTGCCCGAGATCGTGTTCATCACCGCCTACGACCAGTACGCGGTGGAGGCCTTCGAGCAAGGCGTGTGCGACTACGTGCTCAAGCCCGCTGAGCGCGAGCGCCTGCAGGTGACCGCGCAGCGCATCCGCCAGCGCCTGGCCCTGCGCGACACGCCCGAGGCCCCCTCGTCACCGCCCGTGCAACAGCTGCTGCACAAGCTGGCCAGCCAGCTCAACCCGGGCGCCGCGCCGCGCTACCTCGAATGGATCCAGGCCAGTGTGGGCCAGGGCATCCAGATGATCGCGGTCAGCGAGGTGCTGTTCTTCATCAGCGACGAAAAATACACCCGCGTGCAGACGGCCACCACCGAGGCCCTGATCCGCAAGCCCATCAAGGAGCTGGTCGACGAGCTCGATCCGGCCATCTTCTGGCAGATCCACCGATCCACCCTGGTCAATGTGAAGGTCATCTCGGGCATCACCCGCGATTTCCGGGGCCGCCAGATCGTCAGCGTGCGCGGCCACAACGAAAAGCTTGAAGTCAGCCGCAGCTACACGCACCTGTTCAAGGGCATGTGATCACGGCTGGCGCGCACGACCCGCAGGCTTGGCGGGCGGCACGCTGATGGGCCGCTCACCGGCCAGGTAGCGGGCCCCGGGCCCTCGCTCGCCCGCGCCATCGGCCGGGTTGTACAGCGCACAGGCCTTCAGCGACAGGCAGCCGCACCCAATGCACGAGCTCAGCTGATCGCGCAGCCTTTGCAGCGCCTGGATGCGCGCGTCCAGCAAGGGTTGCCAGGCGCGACCCAGCCTTTGCCAATCGGCCTTGTTGGGGGTGCGGCCATCGGGCAGGCTGGCCAGCGCCTGCCGGATCTCGGCCAGACCCAGACCCACCGCCTGTGCAGCCCGTATGAACGCCACACGCCGCAGCGCATCGCGCGCATACAGCCGGTGCCCGCCGCTGCTGCGTGTGCCCGCAATCAGCCCCTGCTCCTCGTAAAAGCGCAGCGCGCTGGCGGCCACGCCCGCGCGGCGGGCCAGGTCACCAATCAGCAGCCAGCCGGGTTCGTTTGCCATGGCATTCACTTTCGCTTGACTTCAAGTTCACTTTAACTTTGATGATGCACGAATGTCCAACCACTGACCATTCTGGAGATCGCCATGAGCACCGAATACCTGGAACACGCCAACATCACCGTCGCCAACCTGCTCGAGGTGCTGCGCTTTGTGCAGGCCGCCATGCCCAGCTGGCAGGTGCGCGGCCAAGGCCGCATGGATTGGTTTGGCACCGAGATCGACTGGCTGCATGTGGGCACCGACACCCAGTACCTGGCACTGCAAGGCGGCGGTCAGGGCCGGCAGCTGGCCTGGCAAAGCCACGATGTGGGCGTGAAGCACCTGGGCCTGGTGGTGCCCGATCTGGATGCCGCCACCGCCCGCCTGCTGGCCGCGGGCTTTCAGCTGGATCACCCCGGCGGCACCCACCCGCACCGCCGCAGCCATTACTTTCAGCCCGACACCTGCGTGCAGTTTGAGTTGATGCAGTACCTGTCCCAGGTGCCTGCCGAGCGCAACGATTACGCCTTCAAGCCTTGACGCGGTGCCAGGCTGCTGGCGATCAACCACTGGGCCGCCCAATAGCTGGCCAATATCCACAGGGTGGAGGCCGGCACCGGGCTGTGAAAGCGGTTGAAGGCCAGCGTGGCATCCGAGGCCACGAACAGCAGGCCGCCCAGCGCCGCGCACCAGGCCTGGGCGGGGGCTGCCAAGCCATCGCGCCGCCGCACCGCCGCCCAACTGGCCGTTTGTGCGGCCATGGCCGACAGCGCCACCACATACACCAGCACGGGCAAGCGCAAGGGCTGGGGCACACCTGGCCACAGCACCATCAACAGGCTGCCAGCCAACAGGCCATAAGCTGCGAAGGCCAGTGGCCGCGCGGCCAGCCGCACGCCGCGGCTGAATGCCACCAGATACGCCACATGGGCCAGCAGAAAACTCACCAGCCCTGGCAAGAAGCCCTGCTGCGGCCACAGCAGCGCCACATCACCCACCAGCGAACAGCCCAGCCCCACCAGCAGCGCACGCCGCTGTGGCTGCCCCGCCTCGCCCCGGCTGGCCGCGTGCACGATGACCAGCACCGTGGTCAGGGGCTTGAACAGCATCAGCAACCAGTTGGGTTGAGCCGCCGTCAAGCCAGCCCCGATGGCCATCAAGGCGCTGGCTGCAAAACACCACCACAAACGGGTCATGGGACGGATCTCCAGAAAATGGGTTGGCCGTGCCGCCATCACTTCATGGGCGGTGCTGCGGCTGTCTTGGCCGCCAGCTCGGCGCGCAGGCGCTTGAGCCGTTCACGCGGGTCTTCCTTGTTGGTCGACTCGTGCAGCTTCATCTCCAGGATGAACCGGCTGGGCACACCGGCCACGGTTTCGCGACCCTTCTTGCGGCGGCGCAGGGTGCTCACGGCCAGCGTGGTGCGGGCGCGGGTGATGCCCACATACATCAGCCGGCGTTCTTCTTCCAGGCGCTGCGGGGTCATCTCCTCGGCGTCGGCCTTGAAGGGCAGCAAGCCCTCGTTCACACCCACCAGCATCACATGCGGCCACTCCAGGCCCTTGCTGGCGTGCAGGGTGCTCAGCGTGACCACGTCCTGATCATCACCCCGCTCGGCCAGGCTGATGATGACGCTGATGGTTTGCGCCACCTGCAACACCGTCTGTTTTTCACTCTCGAAGGTGCCCCCCTCGTTGCGCAACTCGCCGCCGCAGCGCCGGGCGATCCAGTCGACAAAATCCAGCACATTGGTCCAGCGTGAGGCGGCCAGCTTTTCGCTGTCTTCGCTGTCGTACAGGTGTTGCTCGTAGCCGATGTCCTTCAGCCAACCCAGCAGCAGGGCCTTGGCGTCTTCGGCACCGGTGGTGTGGCGCGCGCGGTGCTCCATCTCGTTGATGTAGCGGCCAAATTCGTGCAGCGAGCCGATGGCCTTGGGCCCCAGCTGCGCCGCCAGGGTCTGCGAGAACAGCGCCTCAAAGAGGCTCATCTTCCACTTGCCCGAGAACTCACCCAGCTTGCCCAGCGTGGTGTGGCCAATGCCGCGCTTGGGCGTGGTCACGGCGCGCAAGAAGGCCGGGTCATCGTCCTGGTTGACCAGCAGGCGCAACCAGGCGCACAGGTCCTTGATCTCGGCGCGGTCAAAAAAGCTTTGCCCACCCGACACCTTGTACGGGATCTGCGCCGCACGCAGCTTTTGCTCGAACACCCGCGCCTGGTGATTGGCCCGGTACAGGATGGCGAAATCGCTGAAGTGGATCTGCCCGCTGGCCCGGTCATCGGCCACCGCGCCGCCCTGGGCTCGCAAGCCCTGGATGAAGGCCACGGCCCGATCGGCCTCGTGGTCTTCGCCGTCGCATTCGATCAGGCGCACCGGGTCGCCGTCGCCAAACTCGCTCCACAGCTTCTTCTCAAAGAGCTTGGGGTTGCCCGCGATCACATTGTTGGCCGCGCGCAGGATGCTGCCGGTGGAGCGGTAGTTCTGCTCCAGCGGGATGACCTTCAGATCGGGCCAGTCCTGCGGCAGGCGGCGCAGGTTGTCGATCGTGGCGCCACGCCAGCCGTAGATGCTCTGGTCGTCGTCGCCCACCGCCGTGAACTGGCCACGCTGGCGCGGGTTGTCGCTGCTGACCAGCACCTTCAGCAACTCGTACTGCACGGCATTGGTGTCCTGGTATTCGTCCACCAGCACATGCCGAAAGGTGTCCTGCCACTTGTTGCGGGCTTCTTCATCGCGCTGCAGCAGCTTCAGTGGCAGGCTGATCAGGTCATCAAAATCCACCGCCTGGTAAGCGGCCAGGCGCTCCTCGTACAGCTTCATCACCCGCGCGGCCACCACCTCGTTGTCGTCCTTGGCGGCCCGCAGCGCGGCATCGCTGTCCAGGCCCTGGTTCTTCCACAGGCTGATGGTCCATTGCCACTGGCGGGCCAGCTTGTTGTCGGTGGCGCTGCCGGCATCACGCAGCACACCCATCACGTCGTCGCTGTCCAGGATCGAGAACTGCTCTTTCAGGCCCACCCGCACGCCGTCTTCACGCAGGATGCGCACGCCCAGGCTGTGAAAGGTGCTCACCACCAGATCCTTGGCGGCCTTGGCGCCCACCAGGCCCTTGGCGCGTTCGCGCATTTCCTGGGCTGCCTTGTTGGTGAAGGTGATGGCCGCGATCTGCTTGGGCTGCAGGCCCGCCTGCAGCAGGCGCGCAATCTTGTGCGTGATCACCCGCGTCTTGCCCGATCCGGCACCGGCCAGCACCAGGCAAGGGCCGGCCAGGTGGTGCACCGCCTGCAGTTGAGCGGGGTTCAGGGATGCAGGAGCGTCGGCCATGGGATCACGAGAGAGGGGGCGGCGGATGATAGCGGGCCGCGTCGTCGTGGCCGCTGACATGGCAATGCTGCAGCGCCTGTTGGCGGCCATGCGCCAGGTGCAGCACGGATACTGGCGCCTCACCATGATCGACATCCTGGCCGTCACCACCCCCTTATTTGCCCTGGTGGCCGCCGGCTGGCTGGCTGCGCAGCGCGGCCTGGTGCCGTCTGCGGCCATACCGGGCATGAACCACTACGTGCTGTACCTGGCCCTGCCCTGCATGCTGGCCCGGCTGGTGATGAACACGCCGGTGAGCCAGTTGCTGCACCCCGGCCTGCTGGCGGCCTATGGCCTGGCCGCCGTGCTGATGGTGAGCGCCGCCACCGCGCTGGCGCTGGCCTGCCGCGCCCGGCTGGTGGACGCGGCTTTCGGCGCCCTGGTCACGGCCTTTCCCAACTCGGGCTTCATGGGTGTGCCGCTGCTGGTGGCCTGGCTGGGCCCGTCAGCGGCCGGGCCGGTCATCGGCTCGCTGCTGGTCGACTTCCTGTTCACCAGCACGCTGTGCGTGGCGCTGTCGCAAGCCCGCTCGGGCACGGGCGGCATGTGGCACACCGCCGGCCGTGCCTTGCGTGGCGCCCTGGCCAATCCGCTGCCCTGGGCCATCACGCTGGGTGCGGTGCTGTCCATCCGCCAGGGCCACCTGCCCGGCCCGCTCGACACGCTCAGCCGCATGCTGGCCGACTCCGCCAGTCCGGTGGCCTTGTTCACCATGGGCGTGGTGCTGTGGCGGCCGGTGCCGGCTTCGGGCACGGCAGCGCCCCGCCGCGATGTGGTGCCGCTGGCGGCCATGAAGCTGCTGCTGCACCCGGCGCTGGTGCTGGCCTGCGGCACCGCGATGCCGCTGCTGGGCCTGGCCCTGCCTGCGGCCGAATTGAAGGTGCTGGTGCTGTCGGCCGCACTGCCTGGCGCCAGCAATGTGGCACTGCTCACCGAGCGCTACGGCGCCGACACCGGCCGCGTGGCGCGCATCATCCTGGTCAGCACGGTGCTGGCCTTCGGCAGCTTCAGCACTCTGGCCTGGTGGCTGGGCACCAGCCGCTGAATCAAGCCGGGCTCAAATGCCCAGCGGGTCGACGTCGATGGCCCAGCGCGCCAGGCCCTTGTGCTGGCTGCGCAGACCGTGCAGCCCCGGCAGCCAGGCTGCCAGCAAGCGCTGCAGGTGCAAGCGTGAGCCCGCCTCTACCAGCATCTGCATGCGCTCGATGCCGGCCACCTTGCCCACATGGGGCGGCACGGGCGGGTAGATCGTCACCTGCCCTGCCAGGCCATCGGCATCCAGCAGGCCTTGCGCCAGGCCCGATGCCGATTGCAGCCAGGCCAGGGCCACCGCCGGATCGCGCGATTCAGCGCGCAGCAGGGCCAGGTGGCTGTAGGGCGGCAAGCCGGCTGATTGACGCTCGGCCAACTGGCTGGCGGCAAAGGCGGCAAAGTCATTCTTCTTGAGCGCGGTGTACAGCGGGTGCTGGGGGTGCCAGGTCTGCACCCACATTTCGCTGCGCTCGGCCGCCTGGGCATCACGGCCCGCTCGGCCGGCCGCCTGCATCAGCAAGGCAAACAGGCGCTCGGGCGCCCTGAAATCGCTGGCAAACAGGGCCGTGTCGGGGTTGATGGCCACCACCAGCGTGATGCGCCGAAAGTCATGGCCCTTGGTCACCATCTGGGTGCCCACCAGCACGTCCACATCACCCGCATGCACCTGGGCCAGGCGGCTTTCCAGCTGGCCCTTGCCCCGGGCGGTGTCGGCGTCCAGCCGGGCGATGCGGGCGCCGGGCAGCAACTCGGCCAGCTGTTCTTCGAGCTTTTCAGTGCCCCGGCCAATGGGCGCGATATCCAGGTTGCCGCAATCGGGGCAGGCGCGCGGCACCCGCTCGGTGAAGCCGCAGTGGTGGCAGCGCAGCGTGCGCTCGCCCTTGTGGAACACCCGCCACGCGCTGCAGTGCGGGCAACCGCTTTTCCAGCCGCAATCGGCGCAATGCAACACCGGCGCGTAGCCGCGACGGTTCAGGAACACCAGGCTTTGTTCACCCCGCGCCAGGCAGGCCTGCATCGATTCGAGCACCTTGGGCGCCAGCACCGGTGACTGGCCCTTCACCCGGGGCAGCACGCCCATGTCAAACAGCCGCACCCGGGGCAAGGCGCCGCCACCCACCCGCTCGGCCAGCGTCACCTTCTGGTAGCGGCCGGCCTGGGCGCGTTGCCAGGTCTCCAGCGATGGTGTGGCCGATCCCAAGATGACCGGCACCCGCTCCAGGTGGCCGCGGTACACCGCCAGGTCGCGGGCCGAGTAGCGGGCCCCCTCCTGCTGCTTGTAGGACGGGTCATGCTCTTCGTCCACCACGATCATCCCCAGGCGGGGCAGCGGCGCAAACACCGACAGGCGCGTGCCCAGCACGATGTCGGCGCGGCCCAGGTGCGCCATGATCCAGTGCTGCAGGCGCTTGACCGGCGTCAGGCCGCTGTGCATGGCCACCAGCCGGTGAGCCGGAAAACGTTCGGCAAAACGCGCTTCCAGCTGGGGCGTGAGGTTGATCTCGGGCACCAGCACCAGCACCTGGCGGCCCGCCGCCAGCACCTGCTCGGTGGCGTGCAGGTACACCTCGGTCTTGCCGCTGCCCGTCACGCCGTGCAGCAGCATGGGCGCAGGCCGTGGCTGCTGGCAACTGGCGGCAAAGGCCTCCAGCGCCAGTTGCTGTTCGGCGCCGAGCGCCGGACGGGCCGACGGTGCTTCGGTGCTGGCCGGCAACTTGTCCAGCTTCTTGACAAGGCGCGCCAGGCGCTTGGTCAGGCCTGGGGCATCCAGCTTGCGCAGCTCGGGCGGCAGCACGGCCAGCGCCAGCTCGCCCACGCTGCGCTGGTAATAGCTGGCGGCAAAGTCAACCAGCGCCAGCCAGGCCGCCTGCATCGGTGGCAAGCCCTCAAACACCTCGCCCACCGGCCGCAGGGCATGGCCCGGGCCGTCCTGCTCACCCCGGTGCCAGACGATGCCCAGCAAATCACGCTTGCCCAAGGGCACACGCAGCAAGGTTCCAGGCGCAAGTGGACGCTCGCTTTGGTAATCCAGCGCACCGGTCAGGCCGCTGTGCTGCGGCGTGTCCACCGCCACAGCCACCGTCACCGGAGCCGAGGCTGGCGCCGCGCCGGCAGGCTCGGTGCTCATGCTGGCGCACCCCTCATTTGGGTGGGTTTTCTCGTCTCCACATCAAGAAACGCACTTAAGTTCATGATTGAAAACGAGTTTTTCACCTATCCCCGTCTTCTGTGGATAACTTTGTGGGAAAGCTGCTCGCGGACGCGCTAAGTGCTTGATCCATCGGGGATCAGAGCAGATTGCTCAACTTTGTGGCAACGCCGGAAATTCGTTTGACATCAATCACTTAGCACGAATTTCCGTCAAATCCGATGCTGCGCTGCACATTTGTTTTCGGTATTTCGTCGCAGATCAGAATTTGGGGATAAGTCAAGGCCTGAGCGTTCACTCACCCACTTCTTTTGATCGATTTCAGGCCTGGGGATTGCCCTTGCGCAAAGTGCGCGAATGCTGGTGTACCGCTTCGACCAAAGCTTGCACATGCTCAACCGGTGTGTGCTGGTTGATGCCATGGCCCAGGTTGAAGACATGCCCGCCCCAGCGCCCATCGGCCCGCTGCGGCGCGCCAAAGCTGTCGAGCACGGCGCGGGCTTCGGCGGCCACAGCCTCGGGCGTGGAGAACAGCACCATCGGGTCGAGGTTGCCTTGCAGGGCCACCTGGTCGTCCACGCGGCGCCGCGCCTGGCCCAGGTCGCAGGTCCAGTCCAGGCCCACCACATCGGCGCCGGTGCCGGCGATCTGTTCCAGCCACAGGCCACCACCCTTGGTGAACACGATGGCCGGAATACGCTGGCCGTTGTGCTCGCGCTTGAGCTGGTTCATCACGCGCTGGGTATAGGCCAGGCTAAATTGCTGGAAGGCCGGGTGCGCCAGCACACCGCCCCACGAGTCGAAAATCATCACGGCCTGGGCGCCGGCATCAATCTGGGCATTGAGGTAGGCCGCCACGGCATCGGCATTGACGGCCAGGAGGCGGTGCATCAGGTCGGGCCGCGCATACAGCATGGTCTTGACCTGGCGGTAATCGTCCGAGCCGCCGCCTTCGACCATGTAGCAGGCCAGCGTCCAGGGACTGCCCGAAAAGCCGATCAAAGGCACGCGGCCGTTCAGCGCCTTGCGGATCGACGTGACCGCATCAAACACATAACGCAGCTTGTTCAGATCGGGCACGGCCAGCTGGGCCACGGCGGCCTCATCGCGCACCGGGTGTGCAAACTTCGGCCCTTCACCCGCACCAAAGCTCAGGCCCAGGCCCATGGCGTCGGGCACGGTCAGGATGTCCGAGAACAGGATGGCCGCATCCAGCGCGTAACGATCCAGCGGCTGCAGCGTGACCTCGGTGGCGTAATGCGGGTTGGTGGCCAGCCCCATGAAGCTGTTGCCCGCCGCCACGCGCGAAGCGCGGTACTCGGGCAGATACCGCCCGGCCTGGCGCATCAGCCACAGCGGCGTGTAGTCGGTGGGCTGGCGCAGGCAGGCGCGCAGGAAGGTGTCGTTTTGAAGGGGCGCGGTCATGGCCGGATTATCGCCGGGGGCCACGCCTCAAACTGTCGCTGAACTTGCTCTTGAAACGCGCCGCATGCGTCCTCACGTATGCTGCGGATTCAACCAACCGATCAGGAGCGTGAGCATGGTGCGATGGAGCAAGACCTTTGGCCTGGCCGCTGTGGCGTCAACGGTGCTGCTGTCGGGTTGCGGTTACAACGACTTCCAGCGCCTGGACGAAGAAGTCAAGAGCGGCTGGGCTGAAGTGCTCAACCAGTACCAGCGCCGCAGCGATCTGATTCCCAGCATCGTGGCCTCGGTCAAGGGTGAGACCAACTTCGAGCAGGAAACCCTCACCAAGGTGATCGAAGCGCGCAGCCGTGCCACCAGCATCCAGGCTTCGCCCGAGCTGATCAACAACCCCGAAGCCTTCAAGAAGTTCCAGGATGCCCAAGGCCAGTTGACCGGCACGCTCAGCCGCCTGATGGTGGTGAGCGAGAACTACCCCAACCTGAAGGCCAACCAGGCCTTCCAGGATCTGCGCGTTCAACTCGAAGGCACCGAAAACCGCATCACCGTGGCCCGCAACCGGTACATCAAGACGGTGCAGCAGTACAACGTGCTCACGCGCAGCTTTCCGACCAACCTGACAGCCATGGCGTTCAGTTACGCGGTCAAGCCCAGCTTCACCGTGGCCAATGAGGCGGCCATCAGCACGGCACCGGTGGTGAGCTTTGACAAGCCGGCGGCGCCTGCTGCCCCGGCAGCGTCAAGGTAAGGCCCCGCGTGAGCGCCCGCTGGGCTTGGTGCTGGGCGCTGCTGCTGGCCCTGCTGGCGCCGCAGGCCTGGGCGCAAGACGTGCAGGCCGTTCCTGCGCTCAGCGCCCGCGTGATCGATCAAACGGCCACGCTGGCGCCTGAGGCGCTGGCCCAGCTTGAAGCCAAGCTGGCGGCGTTCGAGAAAGAGGCCGGCCCGCAGATCGTGGTGTTGCTGGTGCCCACCACTGCACCCGAGGACATCGCCAGTTATACCCAGCGCCTGGGCGACACCTGGAAGATCGGCCGGCGTGACGTGGGCGACGGCCTGATCATCATGGTGGCCAAGAACGACCGTCGCATGTGGATCGCCCCGGCCAAGGCCCTCGAAGGCGCCATCCCTGATTTGGCAGCGCGGCAGATCGTCAGCACCATCCTCACGCCTGCTTTCAAGCGCGGGGATTTCGCCGGTGGCCTGGATGCCGCCGTCGATGCACTGATCAGCCGCATCCGGGGCGAAGCCTTGCCCGCCCCGGCCGCTGTCCCGGCCACCACCGGTAGCGGGGCCTTTGAGGGCTTTGGGTGGGGAGATCTGGTGGGTTTCATGGCCGTGGCCGTGCTGTTCATGGGACGTCTGTTCAGCGGTGCGCTGGGGCGACGCCTGGGTGCTGCGGCCACCGGTGTGACCTCGATCGCCATGGTGCAGTGGCTCAGTGGCAGTTGGTTGATGGCGGCCAGCGCTGGCCTGCTCTGCGGATTGGCGGTGGCCATCATGGGGCCTGCGGTACTGGCCCAGGCTGCCGGGCGCTCGATGCGCCGTGCCGGCCCGTTCACCGCTGGGGGTTGGACCGTGGGCAGCGGCACTTCGGGCGGCTGGTCTGGCGGCGGCTCGTCCGGCAGCAGTGACACGGGCGGCTTCTCATCGGGTGGCGGGGGCGATTTTGGTGGCGGTGGCGCCGGGGGCAGTTGGTGATGATGAAGTGGCTCAAACGCCTGATCCAGAACCGCCGCGTAGACGAGCGCGATGTGCGCCGCCTGTTGCCCGAAGCGGCCCTGGCGCGCATCCAGGCCCAGGTGGCTGCCAGCGAATCTGCACACACTGGGCAGATCCGGGTGTGCGTCGAGGCCGGCCTGCCCTGGTCTTACCTGGCCAAGCGCCTGACCGCCCGCGACCGGGCGATCATGCTGTTTTCAAAGTTGCGCGTGTGGGACACGGCCGCCAACAACGGCGTGCTGATCTACCTGTTGCTGGCCGAGCGCGCCATCGAGATCGTCAGTGACCGCGGCCTGAATGCGCATGCCGATTCGCACTTCTGGCAAGCGTTGATCACCCGGATGCGCCCTGCGTTGCAGTCCGGTGAATTCGAGGCGGGCCTGAGCCTGGCCATTGCAGCGGTGGACGAGCGCCTGCGCCAAGCCTATCCTGCGGCCCCCGACCAGGCCCATTCGAACGAATTGCCCGACGCGCCACTGGTGCTGTGATCAGCAGCGGCGGGTGATCACGCTGCCGATCGAGTAACCCGCGCCAAACGAGCACACCACCCCCAGATCACCCGGCTGCAGGTCAGCCCGATGGTGGTGGAAGGCGATGATGGACCCTGCCGAAGCGGTGTTGGCGTATTCGTCCAGGATGAGCGGTGCGAGCTCGCCCCCTGCCTCGGTGCCCACCAGCTTGCGCATCACCAGCTGATTCATGCCCAGGTTGGCCTGGTGCAGCCAGAAGCGCTTGATCTGCGTGGGCTCAAAACCCAGCGCGCCCAGGTGTGATTCGATGTGCGCGGCGGCCATCGGCACCACCTCCTTGAAGACCTTGCGGCCCTCTTGACGGAAGGTCTTGTCGCGGGCGTCTGGGTCGGTGTCTTCGCACCGGTTCATGAAGCCGAAATTGTTGCGAATGTTGTTGGAGAACTGCGTGACCAGGCGCGTGCCCAGGATCTCCCACTGCGCCGGGGCGGTGGCGGTATCCGCGGCTTCGATGATCATCGCGGTGCACACATCGCCAAAGATGAAATGGCAGTCGCGGTCGCGCCATTCCAGGTGGGCAGAGGTGATCTCGGGGTTGACCATCAACACGCACTTGGCGGTGCCGCAACGCACGGCATTGGCCGCCTGCTCCATCGCGAAGGTGGCCGACGAACAGGCCACGTTCATGTCAAAGCCAAAGCCCTTGGCACCGATGGCCTGCTGGATCTCGACGGCCATGGCCGGGTAGGCGCGCTGCATGTTGGCGCTGGCGCACAGCACCATGTCCACGTCTTCACCGCGCTTGCCGGCAGCGGCCAGGGCTTCACGCGCTGATGCCACGGCGATCTCGGCCATCAGCGACAGTTGATCGTCGCTGCGCGGCTCAAAGTGCGGGCGCATGCGGGCCGGATCCAGCACGCCCTGCTTGTCGAGCACATAACGCTGCTTGATGCCCGATGCCTTCTCGATGAACTCGACCGACGAGCCCACCATGGCCTCGACTTCACCGGCCTCGATGCGCGCCGCGTGCTTCTGGTTGAAGGCTTCGGCATAGGCATTGAAGGCCACCACCAGCTCGGCGTTGGTGATGATGTGGGGAGGCTTGTACAGCCCGGTTCCGGAGATCACGACACGCGTCATGCCTGGTCCTTGTTGAGGTTTGCAGCGCGCAGTCTAGGCGCTCGGGCCCCCGCTGCCATCGGCGGCAACCCCAGCGGGGTGGCCAGTCATCAGGCAAAAAAAAGCCCGCGGTGACCGCGGGCTCTTCGTCGGCAGACAGGGCCAGGGCCCTGCTACCACATCACTTCTTGCGAAGCTTGGCGATCGCAGCAATCTGGGCAGCCATCACGGCGAATTCGCTTTGCGCCTTGGCCAGATCGATGTCCGACTTGGCATTGCGGATCGCTTCTTCGGCGCGCTTCTTGGCTTCGATGGCCTTGGCTTCGTCCAGGTCGTGCCCGCGCATGGCGGTATCGGCCAGCACGGTCACCTTGTTCGGCTGCACTTCGAGGATGCCGCCAGCCACGAAGATGAACTCTTCCTGGCCATCGGCCTTCTCAATGCGCACCGAGCCCGGCTTGATGCGGGTGATCAGCGGCGTGTGGCGGGGCAGGATGCCCAGTTCACCGTTTTCGCCGGGCAGCGCAACGAACTTGGCCTCGCCGGAGAAGATGTTCGCTTCAGCAGAAACGACATCAACATGAATGGTTGCCATTTTCGATTTCCTATCAGCGTTCAAGAAGGTTCAGAAAGCAAGTGTTCGGGTCGCGGGCTAGGCGCCCCGCACAGCCGTACACCCGTACGGCGAGCAGGGCAACGACGCCCCCGGCCCGAAAACGCCGCTTACTGGATCTTCTTGGCTTTCTCGAAGGCTTCGTCGATGGTGCCGACCATGTAGAACGCCTGCTCCGGCAGGTGATCACACTCGCCAGCCACGATCATCTTGAAACCACGGATGGTTTCCTTCAGGGGCACGTACTTGCCGGGCGAGCCGGTGAACACTTCGGCCACGTGGAAGGGCTGCGACAGGAAACGCTGGATCTTGCGAGCGCGGGCCACGGCCAGCTTGTCTTCAGGCGACAGCTCGTCCATGCCCAGAATCGCGATGATGTCGCGCAGTTCCTTGTAGCGCTGCAGGGTCGACTGCACGGCACGGGTGGTGCTGTAGTGCTCTTCACCCACGACGTTCGGGTCAACCTGGCGGCTGTTGGAGTCGAGCGGGTCGACCGCGGGGTAGATACCCAGCGAAGCGATGTCACGCGACAGCACCACGGTGGCGTCCAGGTGGGCGAAGGTGGTGGCAGGCGACGGGTCGGTCAAGTCGTCGGCAGGCACGTACACGGCCTGGATCGAGGTGATCGAGCCAACCTTGGTCGAGGTGATCCGCTCTTGCAGACGGCCCATTTCTTCAGCCAGGGTAGGCTGGTAGCCCACGGCCGAAGGCATGCGACCCAGCAGGGCGGACACTTCGGTACCGGCCAGCGTGTAGCGGTAGATGTTGTCCACGAAGAACAGCACGTCACGGCCTTCGTCGCGGAACGACTCGGCGATGGTCAGGCCGGTCAGGGCCACGCGCAGACGGTTGCCCGGGGGCTCGTTCATCTGGCCGTAGACCATGGACACCTTGGACTGGTCCAGGTTCTCCAGGTTCACGACGCCCGAATCGGCCATTTCGTGATAGAAGTCGTTGCCCTCACGGGTACGCTCGCCCACACCAGCGAACACCGACAGACCCGAGTGGGCCTTGGCGATGTTGTTGATGAGTTCCATCATGTTCACGGTCTTGCCGACGCCGGCGCCGCCGAACAGACCCACCTTGCCGCCCTTGGCGAACGGGCAGATCAGGTCGATCACCTTGATGCCGGTTTCCAGCAGCTCTTGCGACGGGCTCAGCTCGTCGTAGGCCGGGGCCTTGCGGTGGATCGAGGCGGTCAGGTCTTGCGACACGTCACCACGTTCGTCGATGGGGTTGCCCAGCACGTCCATGATGCGGCCCAGGGTGGCCTTGCCAACCGGCACGGTGATCGGGGCGCCGGTGTTGTACACCTGCGAGCCACGACGCAGACCGTCGGAGGAGCCCAGCGCGATGGTACGGACGATGCCGTCGCCCAGCTGCTGCTGCACTTCCAGGGTCAGGGCCGAGCCGTCCATCTTCAGCGCGTCGTAGACCTTGGGCATCTGGTCGCGCGGAAACTCGACGTCGACCACGGCGCCGATGGTTTGAACGATCTTGCCCACGGCTTGTGAGTTCGTCATGTTCGTTCCTTCAGTTCTTTGAGATGTTTAAACCGCTGCCGCACCGCTGACGATCTCACTCAATTCCTTGGTGATCGCCGCCTGACGGGTCTTGTTGTAGATGAGCTTGAGTTCGCCGATGAGGCTGCCGGCGTTGTCGGTGGCGGCCTTCATGGCCACCATCCGCGCCGACTGTTCCGAGGCCATGTTTTCGGCCACGCCCTGGTACACCAGGGCCTCGATGTAGCGGGTCACCAGCTCTTCGATGACCGTTGCAGCATCCGGTTCGTAGATGTAGTCCCAGCCGTACGCCGACTTCTCTTCCTCGCTCTGCGCCAGCGCTTCGGCGCTCAGCGGCAGCAGCTGGGTGATCGTCGGCTCCTGCTTCATCGTGTTGATGAAGCGGGTGTAGCAGAGGTGCACCGCGTCGATTTCGCCGGCCACGAACTGATCCAGCATGACCTTGACCGGGCCGATCAGCTTGTCGACCTGCGGGGCATCGCCCAGCTGGGTCGCGTGGCTGACCACCTTGGCGCCGATGCGGTTCAGGAAGCCCAGGCCCTTGTTGCCGATGGCCACTGCACGCACCTGGCCGCCGGCGCTCTGAACGTCCTTCATCTTGCCCGTCACAGCGCGCAGGATGTTGGTGTTCAGGCCACCGCAGAGGCCCTTGTCCGTGGTCACGACGATGAAGCCGACCACCCCGGTCTTGCCGCCGGCGCGTTGATACGCCGACTTGTATTCCGGGTTGGCTTGCGACAGGTTGGCCGTGATGTTGCGGATCTTGTCAGCGTAAGGCCGGGCCGCACGCATGCGTTCCTGCGCCTTGCGCATCTTCGACGCGGCCACCATTTCCATGGCCTTGGTGATCTTGCGGGTGTTTTCCACCGACTTGATCTTGCCGCGGATTTCCTTTCCTACCGCCATGACGGTGCTCCTTAGAAAAGCGTGTCGTGGGGGGAGGTCAGGCGAAGGACTTCTTGAACGCGGCGATCGCGCCGGAGAGTTCTTCTTCCGCAGCCTTGTCCATGGCCTTGTCCGCTTCGAGCTTGGCCAGCAGGGCGGCGTGGCTCGACTTCAGGTGCTGGTGCAGACCGTGTTCGAACGGCAGCACTTGCTTGACCTCGAGCGAGTCCATGAAGCCCTTGTTGACCGCGTACAGCGTGGCGGCCATCAGGCTGATGGGCAGCGGCGAGTACTGGGCCTGCTTCAGCAGTTCGGTCACGCGGGCACCGCGGTCCAGCTGCTTGCGGGTGGCTTCGTCCAGGTCGGA
>Ga0228698_1000119_pt1 | contig 71356 bp, 56 predicted proteins | sample McNCre117_Aug_MG_FD_178015 | JGI IMG/M metagenome (GOLD analysis project Ga0228698, IMG submission 178015) | Freshwater microbial communities from McNutts Creek, Athens, Georgia, United States - 1-17_Aug_MG | ecosystem: Environmental > Aquatic > Freshwater > Creek | place: USA: Georgia...
ACCAGGCGCAGCGCGGCGGCGTCGCCGGCGGCCGCGGCCACCGCGTCGCGCAGGGCGAAGAACACCGACATCGCCAGCATGAAGGGCGGCTCACCCACGGCCTTGGAGCGGAAGATGGTGTCCTCGCGGTTCGCCGCGCCCTTTTCGCCGCGCTCGATCAGGCGGATGGTCGCCGCCTCAGGCCAGTCGCTCACCGCGGGGATCTTGTAGGTCGAGGGCGCGTGGGTGCGCAGCCGCCCGCGCCCGTCCCACCACAGCTCCTCGCAGGTCAGCCAGCCCAGGCCCTGCAGAAAGCCGCCTTCGATCTGGCCGACGTCGATCGCCGGGTTCAGCGAGCGGCCCACGTCGTGCAGGATGTCGATGCGCAGCAGGCGGTGCTCGCCGGTCAGGGTGTCCAGCGCCACCTCGGCCACCGCGGCGCCGTAGGCGTAGTAGAAGAAGGGCCGCCCGCGCATGGCCGCGCCGTCCCAGTGGATCTTGGGCGTGGCGTAGAAGCCGGTGGACGACAGCGAGATGCGCCCGAACCAGCAGGCCTGCGCCGCCTGGGCGAAGGTCAGCGCCAGCTCACCGGACGCCGTCGTCAGCCACACCTGGCCGCCCTCGAAGCGCACCGCGCTGGCGCCGCGCTGGCGCATCAGGTACTCGGCCATGCGCTCGCGCACGATGCGCGCGGCCGCCTGCGCGGCCTTGCCGTTCAGGTCGGTGCCCGAGGAGGCCGCGGTGGCGGAGGTGTTGGGCACCTTGGCGGTGTCGGTGGCCGTCACGCGCACCGCCTCGCGCGGCAGGCCGAACTCGTCGGCCACCACCTGCGAGACCTTGGTGTGCAGGCCCTGCCCCATCTCCAGCCCGCCGTGGTTGAGCAGCACGCTGCCGTCGGCGTAGACGTGCACCAGCGCGCCGGCCTGGTTGAAGTGGGTGGCGTTGAAGGAGATGCCGAACTTCAGCGGCGTGAGCGCGATGCCGCGCTGGATGACCGGGCTGACGGCGTTGGCGCGGTGGATCGCGGCGCGGCGCGCGGCGTAGTCGCTGCTGCGCAGCAGGTCGTCGACCAGCGCGTCGAGGACGTTGTCCTCCACCGTCTGTCCGTAGGGCGTGGTGTTGCGCCCCAGGGCAGGATCGAGCGCATAGAAGTTGCGCCGCCGCACCACCAGCGGGTCGAGCTGCAGCGCGCGGGCGATGGCGTCCATCACCGCCTCGATCATCATCATCCCTTGCGGGCCGCCAAAGCCGCGGAAGGCGGTGTTCGAGACGGTGTGCGTCTTGCACCGGTGCGAGACGATGCGCACGTGCTCCAGGAAGTAGGCGTTGTCGACGTGCGCCACCGCCCGGTCGTTGACCGGCGCGGACAGGTCGGCCGAGTAGCCGCAGCGCGAGGCGAGCATCAGGTCCAGCCCGAGCAGGCGGCCGCTGTCGTCGAAGCCCACGTCGTAGTCGGCCACGAAGTCGTGCCGCTTGCCGGTGATCGTCATGTCGGCGTCGCGGTCCAGCCGCAGCTTGGCCGCGCAGCCCAGCCGGGTCGCCGCCAGCGCGGCCACCGCGGCAAACAACGCCGGCTGGCTCTCCTTGCCGCCGAAGCCCCCGCCCATGCGCCGGCACTGCACCGTGACCTGGTGCGCCGGCAGGTGCAGCACATGGCCGATCACCTGCTGCACCTCGGTGGGGTGCTGGGTGGAGCAGTGCACGAGCAGGCCGCCGTCGTCCTGCGGCAGCGCCAGCGCGGCCTGGCCCTCCAGGTAGAAGTGCTCCTGCCCGCCGACCTCGAAGCTGCCCTGCAGCCGCCGCGGCGCCGCGGCCAGCGCGGCGGCGGCGTCGCCGCGCTCCAGCACCCGCGTGGGCAGCACGAAGCTCTGCGCCGCCAGCGCGCTGCGCACGTCCAGCAGGGCCGGCCGCTCGTCGTAGGTCACCTTCGCCAGGAGCGCGGCGCGGCGCGCCTCCAGGTGGCTGCGCGCCGCGACCGCGAAGATCGGCTGGCCGACGCAGAGCACCTCCTCGGCGGCGAAGACCGGATCGTCCTTCAGCACCGCGCCGAAGTTGTTCTCGCCGGGGATGTCCGCCGCGGTGAACACGGCGACGACGCCCGGCGCGGCGGCCACTGCGGACAGGTCCAGCGCGGTGATGCGCCCGTGCGCCACCGTGCTCTGACCCAGCGCCAGGTGCACGCAGCCGACGGGCACCGGGAGGTCGTCGAGGTACTGCGCCCGGCCGCTGACGTGCAGCGCGGCGCTCTCGTGCGTCAGCGGCTGGCCGGATTGGGGGGCGAAAGTCGTCATGTCCATCGCTCCTCAGGCGGCCACAGGGCGGATGTCGGCGATGCGCAGCGGCCGGGCACCGCCCTGCCCCTCCAGCCAGAAGCGCCGCAGCAGGTTGCCCGCCACCGCGCGCCGGTAGGCCTGGCTGGCGCGCAGGTCGCTCAGCGGGGTGAAGTCGGCGTCCAGCGCTGCCACGGCAGCCTCGATCGCCGCCGGCCCGTTCACCGCGTCCCAGGCCTGCCCGAGCAGCGCCTGCTCGGCGTGGCGGGCGCGCTGGGGCGTCGCCGCCAGGCCGCCGTAGGCCAGCCGCGCCTCGGCGACGACGCCGCCCTGCAGCGTCACCGCCAGGCCGGCGCAGACCGCGGAGATGTCCTGGTCGATGCGCTTGGCCACCTTGTAGAGCGCAAAGCGGGTGTCAAGTCCGGGCTCGGTCCGCGCGGCGGGCACGACCACCGCCTCAACGAACTCGCCCGCGCGCAGGTCCTTCTTCTGGTAGCCGAGGTAGAGGTCCTCCAGCGCCAGTTCTCGTGTGGCCTCACCCTGGCGCAGGCGCACCCGGGCGCCCAGGGCGATCAGCGCCGGCATCGCGTCGCCGATGGGCGAGCCGTTGGCGACGTTGCCGCAGAGCGTGCCGGCGTTGCGGATCGGCCGGGAGGCGAAGCGCCCGGCCAGCTCGGTGAGCGCGGGGTGCGCCGCCACCAGCGCGGCGAAAGCCTCCTCCAGCCGCACCGCCGCGCCGAGGATCAGGCTGCCGTCCGCCGCCGTCTGCACCGCGCGCAGCTCAGCCACCTCGGCGATGGACAGGATCGGCGGCAGCGTGCGCAGCTGCTTGGTGACCCACAGGCCCACGTCGGTGCCCCCGGCCAGGATCAGCGCGTCGGGCTGGGCGGCGTAGGCTGCGGCGAAGTCCGCCAGGCTGCGCGGCGCGCGGAAGCCGGGCAGCGCCGTACCGCCCGGGCGCTGCAGCGCGCGCAGGCGCTCGATGCGTTCGGGTGCGGTGGCCGCGGCGGCGCTCCAGCGCTGCGAAGGCGGCAGGTCCGCGGCGGCCAGGCCGGCGTCGAGGATGGGCCGGTAGCCGGTGCAGCGGCAGAGGTTGCCCGACAGCGCGTCCAGCAGGCCGTCGCGCGTGGGCCGCTGATCGCCTCCGGCCACCGCGCGGTTCAGCCCGTCCACGAACAGCGACATCACGAAGCCCGGCGTGCAGAAGCCGCACTGCGAGCCGTGGTGATCGACCAGGGCCTGCTGGACGGGGTGAAGGCGGCCCCGGCCATCGTCTTCGGCCAGGCCTTCGGCGGTGACCACCTCCTTGCCGTCCACGCTGGGCAGGAAGCGGATGCAGGCGTTCACCGCCCGCCAGGTCAGGCGCTCGGCGCCGGGGGCGCCGTCGAGTTCACCCAGCGCCACGGTGCAGGCGCCGCAGTCGCCCTCGGCGCAGCCCTCCTTCACGCCGCGGCAGTGCTGCCGCTCGCGCAGGTGGTCCAGCAGCGTCTCGGTGGGCAGGGCCGCCGCCTCGACGAGGCGGCCGTTGAGCAGGAAGCGGATGGGGTCTGAGGCCACAGGGTTCGATTCGGTCACGGGTGTCTCCGACGGGCTGCGCAGCGGCGGGGCTGGACCCACCCCGCAGCGCCACGAGCCCCTTGGCGCAAGTTGCATGCCCTGCGGCCAAAGTGGCCGGGCGAGGGCCGAGCGAGGGCCGGACCCCCACGGGGGCCGATGCATCGCCGCACCGGCAAAGTGTATACACCCGAAAGTCAAATTGCACACAATGGTGCAGGGGCCGGCCCAAATCGGGGACTGGACCGGCCCCGCTCGCCCAGTCTGGTGCCCGACCGGGCCCCACAGCGGGCCAGGTTCCGGCCGTTCTCAGCGCCGCGGCCAGCCACGGAGCCCAGTGTGAAGCCGGTCGCCGCTGGGGTAAAGCAGCCGGCGACACCTGGCGGCACCCGGCAACGCCCTGCACGACGGCCTTGGCCCAAACTTTGCACACAGTTGCCTCACAAATTGCATGCACTTCTTTTCAAACGTGCATGCAATTGACCAGTGATCCGTCAACTGCTCCGGAGCTTCCCCGTGACCCTTTCGATCTGCCCGACCCCCTCGACCGCCCTGCGCAGCGCGCTGATCGGCGGCCTGATCGCCAGCGCCGGCCTGTCCGCCCAGGCCGCGGACTGGAGCGACACCTCGCTGGGCTACCGCTACGGCACCTCCTTCGCCGAGCCCTTCAACACCTCGGACATCCGCAAGAGCATCGTCAACCTCACGCACGCCAGCGGCTACAAGTACGGCAGCAACTTCTTCAACGCCGACCTGCTGATGTCCGACAGCAAGGACCCGGCCTACGCCGGCTCCAGCAGCGGCGCGCAGGAGATCTACATCGTCTACCGCCACACGCTGGACCTGGGCAAGGTGGCGGGCCAGTCCTTCGCGGTGGGCCCGATCCGCGGCTTCGGCCTGACCGCCGGCTTCGACGTCAACGACAAGGACGACGCGGGCTACAACTCCAAGAAGCGCATGCTGGTCGCCGGCCCGACGGTGATGTTCGACGTGCCCGGCTTCCTGAACCTGAGCCTGCTGCAGCTCTGGGAAAGCAACGCCCCCTACAGCACCTACACCAAGAGCGGCGTGGCGCGCTATTCCTACGACCCGCACCCGATGCTCACCGCCTCCTGGGGCATCCCGCTGGGCGCGGGCTTCTCCTTCAACGGCTTCGCCAACTACATCGCCGCCAAGGGCAAGAACGAATTCGGCGGCGACACCAAGCCGGAGACGAACCTCGACATGCAGGTGATGTACGACCTCAGCGCGCTGCTGGACGCCGGCAAGGACAAGTTCAAGGTCGGCCTGGAATACCAGTGGTGGAAGAACAAGTTCGGCAACGACGCCTCGGGCGCCGCCGGCCAGGGCGCCTTCGCCCGCACGCCGATGGTCCGCGCGGAATACCACTTCTGATTCCACGACGAAGACCCGCCTGATCGCGGCCGCCCGCGCAGCGCCCCGGCGTGCCGCCGCGCGGGCCCCTCGCCGACAATCCGCGCCATGACGACCGACCGCCTGTACGTCCACAACGCCCTCGTGCTGGTCACGATGGACGATGCGCGCCGCGAGATCGCCGACGGCGCGCTGCTGACCGAGGGCCCGGCGGTCCTCGCCGTGGGCACGACCACCGAGCTGGACGCCTGGATCGCCGCGCACCCCGAGCACGCGCCCACGCGCCGCATCGACGCGCGCGGCTGCGTGGTCACCCCCGGCCTGGTCAACGGCCACCACCATTTCTATCAGACGCTGACCCGCTCGATCGGCACCGGCCACGGCCTGGCGCTGTTCGACTGGCTCAAGATGCTGTATCGCGTCTGGGCCGGGCTGACGCCCGACGCGCTGCACGACAGCAGCCAGGTGGCGCTGGCCGAGCTGCTGCTGTCGGGCGCCACCACGGTGGCCGACCACCTCTACCTCTACCCCAACGGCTGCCGGCTGGACGACAGCATCGCCGCGGCCGACGCGCTGGGGGTGCGCTTGCACGCCACGCGCGGCAGCATGAGCCTGGGCGAATCCGCCGGCGGGCTGCCGCCGGACAGCCTGGTCGAGCGCGAGGACGCCATCCTGGCCGAATCGCAGCGGCTCATCGAGGCCTGGCACGACCCCGAGCCGCTGGCGCTGCGCCGCATCGCGCTGGCGCCCTGCTCGCCCTTCAGCGTCAGCGCCGACCTGATGCGCCAGTCGGCCGCCCTGGCGCGCAGCCACCGCGGCGTGGGCCTGCACACCCACCTGGCCGAGACGATCGACGAGGACCGCTTCTGCCTCGAACGCTTCGGCCTGCGCCCGCTGGACTACGCCGAGTCGCTGGGCTGGCTGGGGCCGGACGTCTGGTTCGCCCACATGGTGCACCCCAGCGCCGAGGAGGTCGCGCGCCTGGCCGCCACCGGCGCGGGCGTGTGCCACTGCCCGAGCAGCAACATGATCCTGGCCTCGGGCATCGCCCCGATCCGCGCGATGCTCGACGCTGGCGTGCGCGTCGGCCTGGGCGTGGACGGCTCGGCCAGCAACGACGGCAACCACCTGCTCGGCGAGGCCCGCCAGGCCATGCTGCTGCAGCGCGTGGGCTGGCCGGGCTTCGAGTCCCGCGCCGACCGGCTCTCCGCGCGCGAGGCGCTCGCCCTGGCCACCCGCGGCGGCGCGGCGCTGCTGGGGCGCGACGACATCGGCCAGCTCACCCCTGGCTTTGCCGCCGACCTGGTGGCCTGGCGCGTCGACGGCCTGGCGCACGCCGGTGCCCTGGGCGACCCGGTCGCCGCGCTGCTGACCTGCACGCCCGCGCCGGCCTGGCTGACGCTGATCCACGGCCGCGTGGTCGTCGAGGACGGCCAGATCCCCGGGCTGGAGCTGCCGGCGCTGATCGAGCGCCACAACGGCCACGCCCGCCGCCTGCGCCAGCGCGCCGGGCTGGAGGGCTGAGCCCAGCGCTTCAGCGCTGCGAACGCAGCGCTGGCTCGGCTCAGCCCGCGGCATCAACCCCCAGCGGCCGCGCGACGGCCAGGGCCTCGCGCAGCACGGCGCGGTCGCCGATGTGGTTGGCCAGCACCAGGATGAGCTTGGCGTTCATCAGCTGGGCCTGCTCGTCGCTCAGGCCGCGCTGGGCGTTGATCAGCTCCTCGTAGAAGCCATCGGGGTCGGTGAGGTTGGGTTGGCGATTCAGGGGCATGTTGGGTTCTCCGGCGGTTGGCGGGGGCGGCTTGGGCGACAGGCTCACAGCGCCAGGCAGCGGCGCAGCGCCGCCGTGGCCTGCTCGGCGTCGAAGCGGCGCCAGCGCGCAGCCACGTGCTGGTCTGGCCGGATCAGGTAGACGGTGCCCGGGCGGGCGTCGTAGCGCTGGGTCAGCACGCCGGCGCTGTCCTGCAGGTCGCGGCCGACGCGCAGCACGCGGGCCGTCACGCCGCCGACGCGGATCGGCTCGGCTGGTCCGTCCCCCCAGACCAGCAGGATGAAGTCGCCCGCCTGGCCCGGCGTGTGCTGGGCATTCAAGGCGTTCAGGAACCAGCCCGGCTGGCCGTTGGTCAGCACCGGCGCATCGGCGCAGTTGGTGCCCGGGCGCATCTTGCCGGCGAAGTCCTCCGCGTCCGCGGTGTTCAGCGACGAATTCACATAGGGCGTGGGCGTCGACAGCCGGCCGCTGTTGACCAGCGGGCGGGCGAAGGGCTCGCTGCGCGCCAGCTCGAGCACCGCGTCGCGCATGCGCAGGCTGGCCGCGCTCTTGGGCGTGATGAAGTCGGTGGAGCGGGTGGAGTTCAGCAGGTTGTCGTCGGCCGCGAAGGCGCGCTCCTCGTGGTAGCTGTCCACCAGCGCGGGCGGCGCCTGGCCGTCGAGCACCAGTTTGAGCTTCCAGATCAGGTTGTCGATGTCCTGCACGCCGGTGTTGGCGCCGCGCGCACCGAAGGGCGAGACCTGGTGCGCCGCGTCGCCCGCGAAGATCACCCGGCCGTAGCGCAGGTTGTCCACCCGGCGGCAGGCGAACTGGTAGACCGACACCCACTCCAGCTCGAACTGGGCGTTGGGGCCCAGCATGGCCTGGATGCGCGGGATCACCTTCTCGGGCTTCTTCTCCTCCTCCGGGTCGCTGTCCCAGCCGAGCTGGAAGTCGATGCGCCAGACGTTGTCGGCCTGCTTGTGCAGCAGCACGCTGGTGGGCATGCGGAAGCCGTCCGGGCGCACCGCGCCGCGGTGGAAGGGCGGGTCGAACCAGAACCAGCGCTCGGTCGGGAACTCGGCCTGCATCACCACGTCGGCGATCAGGAAGCGGTCCTGGAAGAACTGGCCGGTGAACTGGCCGTCGACCATGCGCCGGGTGTCGCTGTTGGCGCCGTCGCAGGCGATGACCCAGTCGGCCTCCATCTGGAACACGCCGTCGGGCGTCTCGACGGTCAGGGTCGCGACGTCATCGGCCTGGCTGATCGCCAGCAGCTTGTGCTTCCAGCGCAGGTCGACGAGCTCGCTGCGACCGCAGGCGGCGACCATCGCCTCCTCGAGGTAGTACTGCTGCAGGTTGATCATCGCCGGCATCTTGTGGTGGGGCTCGGGCAGCAGGTCGAACTGGTAGACCTGCTCCTCGCGGTGGAAGACGCGGCCGACCTTCCAGCTCACGCCACGCTCGACGAAGCCCTCGCCCAGGCCCAGGCGGTCCCAGACCTCCAGCGGCCGCTTGGCGTAGCAGACGGCGCGCGAGCCGATGCTGACGGTGTTGTTGTCGTCGAGGATCACCACCGGCAGGCCGCGGTGGGCGCACTCCAGCGCCGCGGTCAGGCCGATCGGGCCGGCGCCGATGACCACCACCGGGTGGCGGGCCACGCGGCCTTCGCGCTGCTCGGCGCTCTGGTGGTACTCGAACTGGGGATAGGTGTAGGTCTTCTGCACGTCGTGCTCCGAAGGGGCGGGCGTGGGCCGACGCGCCACCCCGGCAGGGGGCGGCGTTGCGGTCGGCGGGCAATCAGAGGGAAGGCGCAGGCGAGCGGCCTGCAGCGGGCGCCGTCAGCGCACGCGGTTCACTGGGTGAATTCCTTCTCGTGCATCCAGGCGGCGTGCTTGGGCGCACGCCGGGTCTCGGCCCACTCGTCAAGCATGGCCCACTTCACCTCGTCGAGCTTCTTGTACATCTCGGGCGTGCCGACGTCGGCGGCCAGCTCCAGGCGGTGGCCGTTGGGGTCGAAGAAGTAGATCGACTTGAAGATGGTGTGGTCGGTGACGCCCACCACCGGGATGCCGGAGGCCTCCAGCCGCGCCTTGACGGCCTCGAGCTCGTCGACGCTGGCCACCTTGAAGGCGATGTGCTGGACCCAGTCGGGCGTGTTGCCGTCGCGGCCCATGGTCGGGGAGTTGGGCAGCTCGAAGAAGGCCAGCACGTTGCCGTTGCCCGCGTCCATGAAGATGTGCATGTACGGATCCGGCGCGTGCGTGGAAGGCACCTGGTCCTCCGCGATCGCGAGCACGAAGTCCATGCCCAGGTGCTTCTGGTACCACAGGACGGTTTCCTTGGCGTCGCGGCAGCGGTAGGCGACGTGGTGGATGCGCTGGATGTTCATGGACTGGTCTCCTCGGGGGCGGATGGGGGCGATCGCTGGGCACACCGGCTCGACTCGATCCGGCGACTGGTCGATATAGTAACGAATGTGACTATCAAGGCAAGGACTTTTTGATTGGGATCGACCCGGGGTAATAGCTCTCTTGGTGCAGGCGCCGCCGGCGTCGCCCAAGCGGTCGCGTTTGTTACCATCGAAGCGCCATGAACCTGAAGCTGCAGTCCTTCTTTCCCTACCAGTTGGCGGTGCTGGCGGAGACCGTCAGCCGCTCGATGGCCCAGGTCTACGCCGAGCGCTTCGCGCTCAGCCGCGACGAGTGGCGGGTGGTGGCCGCGCTGTACGAGAACGGCGCGATGAAGACCGCCGACGTGATCGCGCACACCACGCTGGACAAGATGCAGGTCAGCCGCGCCATGGCCCGACTGGAGCGCGATGGCCTGATCCAGCGCAGCGAGGACGCCAGCGACCGACGCGGTCGCGTGGTGGAGATGCTGCCCCCGGGCACGGCGCTGGTGCGCAAGATCATCCCGCTGGTCGAGGCGCGGGTGGCCTTCTTGCTCGAAGCCCTGGACGAACAGGAACGGGCCAGCCTGGACGCGGTGTTCGCCAAGGTGGGCGAGCGCGCCAGGCAGCTGATCCGCCAGGGCTGATCGATCGCCCCGCGGCCTGCGCCACAGCTTGAAACGCTGGCGCCATCGGCTTGCGAGAGAATGCCGTGTTTGCCAATTCAGGCTTGGCGTGCGCGGTGTGGATGCGAGTGAGCGATCAGGTATGGGCCGGCTGAGCCCGATCGAACCGGGGTGGGACGCAGGCGCGGCCTGGCCGCTGCATCGGCTCACGCACAGGGGCCCCGGGCGCACTGAAGGTCTCGGCGTGCTGGGGGGCCAGCGATGAAGCGCCGCCTGGGGTGGTCGAGCCGGCTGGGGTTCAGCTTCGGGTTCATCGCCGTCGCCGTCTTCGCGCTGACCTGCCTGGCGCTGATCTCCTGGAACCACCACCGTTGGACCGAGGTGTTGCAGGCCAACCTGGCGCGCAACACCCAGATCGAGGCGATCGAACAGGGGCTGACGCGCGCTGAATTGCTGGCGCAGCGGCTTCGGGCCCACGACCTCGACGTCCAGCACGACGATGTCCTGAAAGAACTCGACGGCGTGAGGCTGCGTTGCACGCAGCTGCAGGGCGACGGGGGGGACGTCGACGCGTCGGGCGAGCCGCATCGCGCCCGCCGGGAGGCCGCTCAGCAGATGACGGCCATCCTCGCGGACCTGCAGGACCAGCTGCGCAACCGCCTGGACGCCACGCCGTCGGCCCCCACCGTGGCGCTGCGATGGGCGCACCAGCGCCTGACCACGGCGCAGCGACGGCTCGATGAGGCGGTCGCGCAGGAGCAGGCCCAGCGCGTGTCGGCCCAGGCCCAGAGTGCGACGCTGCTGCTGTTGCTCGTAGGCGGCCTGGCCGTGGCCCTGCTGGGGGCCATGTACCGCGCGCGGCTGATCCTCGCGCACAGCGTGGCGGCCATCGCGGCCCAGGAGGCCCGCCTGCGCGCCACCTTGTCGGCGCTGCCGGAGGTGTCGTTCCTCATGGACACCGAGGGGCGTTACCTCGAGGCCTGGGGGCCGGCCGAGAAGTTCGCTTCGGCGCGCGACGCGCTGATCGGCTCGCGGGTCGACGACCAGCTCGAACCGGAACAGGCCGCCCGGGTGCACGCCACCATCGAGCAAAGCCTGCGCAGCGGCAAGCCGGCGCACATGGAGCTGGAGCTGGACACGCCGGCCGGCCGGCGCACCTTTGAAGGCCGGGCCGCCGCGGTGCGGGGTCAGAACATGGTGGTGTGGCTGAGCTGGGACATCACCGAGCGGCTGGCCGCGGAACAGCGGGTGAAGGCGCTGTCGCGGCTGTACAGCTTTCTCAGCCAGGTCAACCAGGCCGTGGTGCAGACCCGCAATGAAGCCCAGCTGTACGAGCGCATCGGGCACAGCGCGATCACGCACGGCCATTTCAGTGCGGCGTGGGTGCTGCACGGCGACTGCGCCCGCGACGGCCTGACGGACCTGGTGATGCAGGCGGGCGATCCTGAGCTGGTGCACCAGATCGAACCGGTGCACGTGAGCGGCGACGCCCCCCACCCGGCGATCGCGCCACTGCAGCGCGGCGAAGTCTTCTGGGCCCCAGGGCAGCTCAAGGCCGACGATGGGCGCTCGCTCGACCTGGTGGCGTTGCCGCTGTGCTGCGAGGGCCGTTGCGACGCCGCCCTGCTGCTGGCGCACGACCGGCTGGATCCGAACGACCCGGACGAACGGGCGCTCTTCGCGGAGGTCTGTGCCGACATCGCCTTTGCGCGCGAACAGTTCCGTCGCCAGGACCGGCTGCAGGAATCGCGCGAGCGCACCCGGCTGCATGCCGCGGCGCTGGAGAGCACGCAAGACGGCGTCATGGTCACGGACCTGGCCTCGCGCATCGTGTCGGTCAACCGCGCCTTCACGGAAATCACCGGCTACAGCGAAGCCGAGGCGCTGGGCCAGACGCCGCGGCTGCTGCATTCGGGCCGCCAGGACGCCGACTTCTACCAGCAGATGTGGCTGGACCTGGGCGAGCGTGGACGCTGGCAGGGTGAGGTCTGGAATCGCCGCAAGGGGGGCCAGGTCTATGCGCAGTGGATGTCGATCGCCGCGGTGAACGACGAGCAGGGCCAGCCGCAGCACTACGTGGCGGTGTTCACCGAAACCACCGCCCACAAGCTGGCGGAGGAACGCCTGCACCACATGGCGCACTACGACCCGCTGACCAAGCTGCCGAACCGGCCGATGGTGCTGGCCAGGCTGGAGCACGCCCTGGCCGCGGCCGAGCGCATGGGCGTGCAGGTGGCGGTGCTGTTCATCGACCTGGACAACTTCAAGACCGTCAACGACAGCCTCGGCCACGAGGCCGGCGACCAGCTGCTGCTGGCGGTGGCCGAGCGCCTGTCGCACCGCACCCGCCGCGAGGACACGCTGGGCCGGCTCGGGGGCGATGAATTCGTGCTCGTGATGGAGCGACTGGCCGACGCCCACGACGCCAGCGTGGTCGCCCAGGAGCTGTTGCAGCTGCTGGCCGAACCCTTCCTGATCGGCGAGACCTCGCTGTACGTGCAGGCCAGCATCGGCATCAGCCTGTACCCGGACGACGGCAGCACCGTCGGCGAGCTGGTGCGCGACGCCGACGCGGCGATGTACCAGGCCAAGCGCGCCGGGCGCAACACCTACCGCTTCTACACCGAGGCCCTGACCGCCGCAGCGCAAAGCCGCCTGGCGCTGGACACCCGGCTGCGCCGCGCGCTGGAGCGCCAGGAGTTTGAGCTCTGGTACCAACCGCTGTACAGCCTGCCCGATCGCCGACTGATCGGCCTGGAGGCGCTGGTGCGGCTGGACCAGCCGGACCTGCCGCCCATCGCCCCCGCGGCGTTCATTCCGCTGCTGGAGGAGACGGGGCAGATCGTCGCGCTGGGCGAGTGGGTCACGCACGAGGCCTGTCGGCAGGGCCGCGCCTGGCTGGATGAGGGACTGGATTTCGGCCGCATCGCGATCAACTTGTCGACCGTCGAGGTGCGCCGCGGCGGCGCCGACGATCGGCTGCGCGCGGCCTTGGCCGCCACCGGCCTGCCCGCCCAGCGGCTGGAGCTGGAGATCACCGAATCGGGCCTGATGGAGCAGGGCGAACACGCCGAGGCCTTCCTGCGCTCGCTCGACGCGCTGGGGGTGAAGCTGGCGATCGACGACTTCGGCACCGGCTACTCCTCGCTGGCCTACCTGAAGCGCTTCCCGGTGGGCAAGCTCAAGATCGACCGCAGCTTTGTCAACGACCTGACCAGCGACCCCAGCGACGCCCAGCTGGTGCAGACGATGGTCACGCTGGGGCGCAGCCTCGGCCTGTCGGTGCTGGCCGAAGGGGTAGAGACCGCCGAGCAGCTGGACTTCCTCTCGCGCCTGGGTTGCGAGGCGGCGCAGGGCTTCCTGTTCGGAGCGCCGCGCCCGGCCGCCGAGGTGCCGATCTGGCTGCCTCGCAGCGCGGGGCGGATCCTGGCCTGACCCCTCCCCGGCCCGCGGGGGTGAGCGCCCAGGCGCGCGGTGCGTGTTGACCCTGCCGCGCGGCGGATGGCGCCGCTTTCCTAGAATCGTGCCGGTGAACCCCCCTACCCCCGCGCCCTCGACTCCCGCCGCCGCCGTGAACGCCGACCTGCACTGCCACTCGACGATCTCCGACGGCACGCTCAGCCCGGAGGTGCTCGCCGCGCGCGCCCAGGCCAACGGCGTACAGCTGTGGGCCCTGACCGACCACGACGAGATCGACGGCCAGCACCGCGCCCGCAACGCCGCGCACGCACTCGGCCTCGACTACCTGACCGGCACCGAGATCTCCGTGACCTTCGCGGGCGAGACGGTGCACATCGTCGGCCTGGGTTTCGATGCGGACGACGCACAGCTCGCCGCTGGACTGCGGGCCACGCGCGGTGGGCGCGAGCAACGCGCTCAGGAGATGGCCGCCGACCTGGCCCGCGTGGGCATCCCCGGTGCCTTTGAAGGGGCGCTGAAGTACGTGGGCAACCCGGAGCTGATTTCGCGCACCCACTTTGCCCGCTTCCTGGTGGAGACGCGCGTGTGCGGCGACACCGGCGAGGTCTTTCGCCGCTTCCTCACCGACGGCAAGCCCGGCTTCGTGCCGCACCGCTGGGCCCGCCTGGGCGACGCGGTGCGCTGGATCACCGAGGCCGGCGGCGTCGCCGTGGTGGCCCACCCGGGTCGCTACCGCTTCTCGCCGACCGAGGAATACGCCCTGTTCACCGAGTTCCAGGCCCACGGCGGCGAGGGCGTGGAGGTGGTGACCGGCAGCCACTCGGTGTCGGAGTACGCCCGCTACGCCGAGCTGGCACGCGAGCTCGGCCTGGTCGCCTCGCGCGGCAGCGACTTCCACTCGCCCGGCGAGAGCCGCATCGACCTGGGCCAGCTGCCGCCCCTGCCCGCCGGCCTGACGCCGGTCTGGGAGCGCCTGACCGAGCGCATCCTGCGCGCCCCGGCCCCGTCGGCATCCCGGTCAGCATCGCGATCGGCATGAACGCGCCGGCCTCGCCGCCGGACGCCACGACCGCCCCCCAACGCCGGCAGCGCCCCCTGCTCGGCATCGGGCTGATCGTGCTGATCGCGGGCCTGTTCGCCACCCTCGACACCACGGTGCGCCTCACCGGCCGCAGCGTGCCGGTGCTGGGCCTGCTCTGGGTGCGCTACGCGCTGCAGGCCCTGCTGATGGCGCTGTGGCTCGGGCGCAACGTCTGGCTCGGCCGCGGCCCTGGCCTGCGCAGCCACCACCCGCGCTTTCAGCTGCTGCGCGGGGTGCTGCTGCTGGTCACCTCGGCGCTGGGATTCTTGGCGGTGCAGCACCTGCCGGTGGCGGAGTTCACCGCCATCGTGATGCTCACGCCGGTGCTGGTCACGCTGCTGTCGGCCTGGCTGCTGCACGAGCACACGAGCGCGCTGCGCTGGCTGCTGGTGGCGGGCGCCTTCATCGGCACGCTGGTGGTCGTGCGCCCCGGCAGCGGCCTGTTCGGCTGGGCCGCGCTGCTGCCGCTGGCCTCCTGCGCCACCTACGCGATGTTCCAGCTGCTCACGCGCAAGCTCGCCGGCCTGGAGCACCCGCTGACCACCCACTTCTACAGCGGCCTGGTGGGCACTCTGCTGCTCACCCCCCTGCTGCTGGGCGCGGCATGGCATGCCGCCCCGGGCAGCGGGCCGACGGCGCTGGGCGCACTGCTCGCCGCGGCGCCCGGCGTCTGGGGCGCGATGCTGCTGGTGGCCCTGTGCGGCACGGTGGGCCACCTGCTGCTGATCGTGGCCCTGAGCGTGGCGCCGGCGGCCACGCTGATGCCCTTCATGTACCTGCAGATCGCGCTGGCTGGGCTGCTCGGTTGGCTTGTGTTTGGCGACCTGCCGGACGCCTGGGCCTGGACGGGCATGGGCGTGATCGCCGCCTGCGGCGCCACCAGCGCCTGGCTGAACCTGCGCGAAGCGGCGCCGGAAGAGGCGGTGGCACGCGCCGCGGTCGCCGCCGAAGAGGACTGACCGGATCCCGCACACCCGGACTCGGAAAACCGCGCGCAGGAGCGACCCGCGGTGGACAATCCAGGCATGGCCCAGTACTTCGAAGTCCACCCCGTCAACCCGCAGCCGCGCCTGCTCAAGCACGCGGCGGCGATCATCGACGCTGGCGGCGTGGCGGCAATCCCCACCGACTCCAGCTACGCGCTGGTCTGCCACCTCGACGACAAGGCGGCCGCCGACCAGCTGCGCCGCATCCGCGGCGTGGACGAGAAGCACCACCTGACGCTGCTGTGCCGCGACCTGTCGGAGCTGGCCAGCTACGCGCGGGTCGACAACCGCCAGTACCGCCTGCTCAAGAGCGCCACGCCGGGGCCCTACACCTTCATCCTCGAAGCGACCAAGGAGGTGCCGCGGCGGCTGTCGCACCCCTCGCGGCGCACCATCGGTCTGCGCGTGCCCGACCACCGCGTCACCCAGGACCTGCTCGAATTGCTGGGCCAGCCGCTGATCGGCACCACGCTGATCCCGCAGGGCGCCACCGACCCGCTCAACGAGGCCAACGACATCCTGGAGCACTTCGACCGCCTGGTGCAGGCCATCGTCGACGCCGGCCCCTGCCCGGCCGAGCCCACCACCGTCGTCGACCTCACCGGCCCCGAACCGGTGCTGGTGCGCAGCGGCCGCGGTGACCCGAGCCTGCTCGGCCTGGGCTGAACGCACCGCAGCGCCCCGCGCCCCTCGCACCCTTCCCCCGCAGTACCGCCTCCGACCGATGGCCAAGAAGAGCACCCACGTCAGCGAGACGCCCGCCACGCAGTTCCTGCGCGCCCAGGGCGTGAGCTTCAGCGAACACCCTTACGACTACGTCGACCACGGCGGCACCGCCGAATCGGCCCGCCAGCTCGGTGTGGACGAGCACTGCGTCGTCAAGACGCTGGTGATGCAGGACCAGGACGCCCGCCCGCTGGTCGTCCTGATGCACGGCGACCGCCAGGTCAGCACCAAGAACCTGGCCCGCCAGGCTGCGCTCAAGAAGATCGAGCCCTGCAAGCCCGAGGTGGCACAGCGCCACAGCGGCTACCAGGTCGGCGGCACCTCGCCCTTCGGCTTTCGCAAGGCGGTGCCGGTCTACGTCGAAGCCAGCATCCTCGAGCTGCCGCGCATCTACATCAACGGCGGGCGCCGCGGCTACCTCGTGGGCCTCGAACCCGAGGTGCTGACCCGCGTGCTGCAGGCCCAGCCCGTGCACGCGGCCGATCCGGCCAGCGCCTGACCCGCGCGGCCCACGGCCACGCGGCCACGCGGCCGTTGACCGCCTTGCCCTGACTTTTCCCCACAACAAGAGACCCCCATGACCCTGCTCTGGAACGCCCTCGCCCTGCTGGCGGCCTACCTGATCGGCTCGCTGTCCTTCGCCGTCATCGTCAGCCGCGTGATGGGGCTGAGCGACCCGCGCAGCTACGGCTCGGGCAACCCCGGCGCCACCAACGTGCTGCGCTCGGGCAACAAGAAGGCCGCCATCCTCACCCTGGTGTTCGACCTGCTCAAGGCCCTGCTGCCCGTGTTGGCCGTGGTGCTCTGGGGCGACCGCATCGGGCTGGACAGCACCAGCGCCGCCTGGGTCGGCTTCGCCGCCTTCCTCGGTCACCTCTGGCCGATCTTCTTCCGCTTCGCGGGCGGCAAGGGCGTGGCCACCGCCGCGGGCGTGCTGCTGGGCCTGAACGGCTGGCTCGGCCTGTCGGTGCTGGGCGTGTGGCTGGCGGTGGCCTTTTTCACGCGCTACTCCTCGCTGGCCGCGCTGCTGGCCGCGGTGGCCGCGCCGGTGATCCACGTCATCGGCTTCGGCCCGTCGGGCGCCTCGCTGGCCATCTTCGCGATGAGCGCGCTGCTGGTCTGGCGCCACCAGGCCAACATCGGCAAGCTGCTGGCCGGCACGGAAAGCAAGCTCGGCCAGAAGGCTGGCGCCGCAGCCGCCCCGGCCGGTGACGGCGCCGCTGCCGCCTCAGCCCCCGCCCGCGCGACGGGCCACCGCCAACCCAAGGTGCGCTCGCACGCCCACGCCAAGCGCCAGGCCAAGCAGCGCCACTGAGCCGCGCCACTGAGCCCCACGACACCCGCGGCCCCTCATTCCTCACCCACCCCACCGCGATGACGCCCCCCACCGGCAGCGCTCCCAGCCAGAGTCGGCGCAGCCTCTGGTCGCTGCTGGCGGTGGTGCTCGCCGCGGGCGCGGTCACCGAGGGTGCGCGCGCCTGGGTCCAGCACCAGCGCGCCGAGGCGCTGCGCGCGGTCGCCCGGCCCGGGGATCTGCGCATGCTCTCCTCGGAAACCTGCGTGTTCTGCACCCAGGCCCGGACCTGGCTCACGCGCGAACGCCTGCCCTTCGAGGAGTGCTTCGTCGAGCGCGACGCCCGCTGCGCCGCCGACTACGAGCGGCTCGGCCGCCCCGGCACACCCACCCTGCTCGTGCGCGGCCAGCCTCAGCTCGGATTCGATCCCGAGCGCATCACCGCCGCCTTGGCGAGCGGGCGTGGCCAGACCCCGCACTGACACGCACTCGCTGAGCCGGCGCCAGCGGCTCGGCCTTGATCTCCCGCAGCGCAGATGCACGCCCCTGGTGCACACTCGATGCATCCCCCATCGAGTCGTGAAAGGAGTCACACGTCATGACCCGCTCCCCCCTGCCCCCGCTCTGGACCCGCCGTGCCACGCTGCTGGCCACCGTCGCCGCGATGCCCCTCCTGCCGGTCAGCCTGATGGGGTGTGGCACGCCCCCGCCCGCCGCCGAACGCTTTGCCGGCATGCCGTCGGGCACCGTCGCCACCTTCCAGCGCAGCATGAGCGGCAGCTACGGCCTTGGCAATGACCAGGTCCGCTGGACCTATGCCGAAACGCAGTGGCGGGGCCAGCGCCTGCTCGACGCCCGCAACTCGGCCGGCGGCGGCACCTACCACGACCCGTCCACCTTCGGCATCGTTGCGAATCTGAATGCGGCGGGCAGTCCGACCCTGTCCTACGAGCCCCCGGTGGCCCTCGATTGGCCGCTGCACGTGGGCAAGGCCTGGAAATCGCGCCACACCGTGACGCTGCACCCCTCCGGGCAGACGCTGCCCTACACGTCCGAGTGGCGAGTCGAGGCCGCAGAAACCCTGAAAGTACCCGCCGGCAGCTTCGAGACCCTGCGCGTCGTGCGCAAGGGCAGCGACGGCGAGACCGAGACCCGCTGGGTCAGCCAGGTGCCTGGCGCACCGCTGATCAAGCGGCTGCTCGAACGCAGCGAGCAGCACCGTCAGGGCGTCGGGCAGGTCGAATCCGAACTGCTGTCCTATCAGCTGCCGGCGCGCTGAGCGCACCGACGGGACCGGCGCCGACGAAGGCGCTCAGGCCACCGCGTCCGGCGGCGGCGCCAGCTTCGGGTTGGGGCCGTAGGCGTTGTCGCCGGATTCGCTGTCGCGCACGGTGAACAGCAGCAGGATCAGCGTGCCGATCAGGGGCACGAAGCCGACCAGCAGCCACCAGCCCGACTTGCCGATGTCGTGCAGGCGGCGCACCCCCACCCCGATCGCCGGCAGCAGCATGCCGACGGCAAAGAGGCCGCCCAACAGGCCGCTGCCGTCGCGCCGGTGGGGAGCCAGGATGCCGTCGAGCAGCGCCAGCACGATGCTGATCAGCACGTAGAACAGCACAAAGTACCAGTACTCGCTGCGGCAGGCCCGGCCGCGGAACACGGCGTACTTCTTCAAGGCGGCAATGAACCAGGGCATCCGATTTCCTCCTGAGGATCCAAGACCCTCAGTCTAGGCAGAGTGACGAACTGCCCGCTTGACTCAGGCTCAAGTCCGTCGTGCTCGCCGAGGTCCCGCCAAGAAAAAGCGGCCCGAAGGCCGCTCGTCTGGATGCGCTAGGCGAAGCCGCCGCGGGCATCAGCCCATGTGCAGGCCGCCGTTGCAGCTGAAGTCCGCACCGGTGGTGAAGCCGGAGTCATCGCCCGCCAGCCAGGCGACGATCGAGCCGATTTCTTCCGGCGTGCCCAGGCGCTTGACCGGGATGCCGGCAACGATCTTCTCCAGCACTTCCGGCTTGATCGCGCGGACCATGTCGGTGCCGATGTAGCCCGGGCTGACGGTGTTCACGGTCACGCCCTTGTTGGCCATTTCCTGAGCCAGGGCCATCGTGAAGCCGTGCATGCCGGCCTTGGCGGCGGAGTAGTTGGTCTGGCCGGCCTGGCCCTTTTCGCCGTTGACCGACGAGATCTGGATGATGCGGCCGAAGCCCTTTTCCACCATGCCCGGCACGACCTGCTTGGTCACGTTGAACATGGAGGTCAGGTTGGTGCTGATGACCGCGTCCCAGTCTTCGCGGGTCATCTTCAGGAACATGCGGTCCTTGGTGATGCCGGCGTTGTTGACCAGCACGTCGATCGTGCCGTGCTCGCCAATGGCCTTCTGGAAGGCCTCGACGGTCGAGTCCCAATCGGCGACGTTACCGACGGAGGCGTAGAAGGTGTAGCCGTCGGCCTTCTGCTCGTCGAGCCACTTGTTGAAGTCGCGGGTCGGGCCGCAACCGGCGATCACCTTGAAGCCTTCCTTGTGCAGGCGGCGGCAGATCGCGGTACCGATGCCACCCATGCCACCGGTGACGTATGCAACTTTCTGGGTCATGCTGTCTCTCCTAATTTAGCAGCCTGCTCACGATAAGCAGGCCGGGCTTCGTGGACTCATCGGGTCCACCCTCGGGGCAGTAGATTCCCGGGGCGGAACCGTTGTGTGGATGTTGCAGTGCGGCGCAGATTCGCGCCGCACGGGTCGAAGCTCAGCGCTCGACGGTCAGGGCCACGCCCATGCCGCCGCCGATGCACAGCGAGGCGATGCCCTTCTTGGCGTCGCGGCGCTGCATTTCGTGCAGCAGGGTGACCAGGATGCGGCAGCCGGAGGCGCCGATCGGGTGGCCGATGGCGATGGCGCCGCCGTTCACGTTGACCTTGCTGGTGTCCCAGCCCATTTCCTTGTGCACGGCACAGGCCTGGGCGGCAAAGGCCTCGTTGATCTCGAGCAGGTCGAGGTCGGCAGGCGACCAGCCGGCGCGCTGCAGCGCCTTGCGGGCGGCGGGCACCGGGCCCATGCCCATGATGGCGGGGTCGAGGCCGGCGCTGGCGTAGCTGGCGATGCGCGCCAGGGGCTTGAGGCCCAGGGCGGCGGCCTTGGCGGCGCTCATCACCATCACGGCGGCGGCGCCGTCGTTGATGCCCGAGGCGTTGCCGGCGGTGACCGAACCGGCCTTGTCGAAGGCGGGCTTGAGGCCGGACAGCGCTTCGAGGTTGGTCTTGCGGTTCAGGAACTCGTCGGCGTCGAACACCACCGGGTCGCCCTTGCGCTGCGGAATGCTGACACCGACGATTTCGTCCTTGAACTTGCCGGCGTCCTGCGCGGCGGCGGCCTTGAGCTGCGAGGCGATGGCCAGCTCGTCCTGCGCTTCACGGCTGATGCCGTACTGCTTGGCGACGTTCTCGGCGGTGATGCCCATGTGGTACTTGTTGTACACATCGAACAGGCCGTCGTTGATCATGGTGTCCACCAGCTTGGTGTCGCCCATGCGCGCGCCGTTGCGGCTGTTCATCAGCACGTGCGGGGACGCGCTCATGTTTTCCTGGCCGCCGGCGATGACGATCTCGCTGTCGCCGTCGCGGATGGCCTGGGCGGCCAGCATCACCGCCTTCAGGCCGGAGCCGCAGACCTTGTTGATGGTCATCGCGGGCACCAGGTTGGGCAGGCCCGACTTGATGACGGACTGGCGGGCCGGGTTCTGACCCGAGCCGGCGGTCAACACCTGGCCGAGGATGACTTCCCCGATCTGCTCACCGGACAGGCCGGTGCGGGCCAGCAGGCCCTGGATGACGGTGGCGCCCAGTTCCGGGGCGGACACACCAGCGAGCGAACCGCCGAACTTGCCCACGGCGGTGCGGGCAGCGGCGACGATGACGATGTCGGTCATGTGAGCTTCCTTGCGGTCACAAATCTGGAAAAACGACACGAAGTATCGCCGAGACGGCGACCCTTCTTGGCCCGGTCGGTGCGTTAACCCGCCTTCTGCTTGACGTAGCGGCCCGGCGCGGGCTCGATGGGCTTGTGGGTGCGGTTGCCCAGCGTCTTCGGCGCCGCCTTGAGCTTGCCGCCCTGGGGGTTGAGCCAGTCGGTCCACTCGGTCCACCAGCTGCCCGGCACCGAGGTGGCGCCTTCGAGCCACTGGGCCGCGGAGCCCGACAGGTCGTCGTTCTTCCAGTAGTTGCGCTTTTTCTTGGCCGGCGGGTTGATCACCCCGGCGATGTGGCCCGAGGCGCCCAGCACGTAGCGCAGCGGCCCCTTGAGCAGGCGCGTGTTCAGGTAGGCCGAGTCCCAGGGCACGATGTGGTCTTCGCGCGACGCGTAGACGAAGGCCGGGCACTGGATGGCGCCCAGGTCCACCTGCTCGCCGCAGACGGTCAGCGCGCCCGGCACCTTGAGCTTGTCTTCGAGGTAGGTGTGGCGCAGGTACCAGCAGTACATCGGGCCGGGCAGGTTGGTGCCGTCGGAGTTCCAGTACAGCAGGTCGAAGGGCGGCGGGGCCTCGCCCTTCAGGTAGTTGCCGACCACGTAGTTCCACACCAGGTCGTTCGGGCGCAGGAAGCTGAAGGTCGTGGCCAGTTCCTTGCCCTTGAGCAGGCCGGGGCCGCCGGGGGCGTCCGCGCCGATGCTCATTTCGCGCAGGCGCACGCTGGTCTCGTCGACGAAGAGGTCGAGCACGCCGGTGGCGCTGAAGTCCAGGAAGGACGTCAGCATCGTCAGGCTCTCGGCGGGCTGCTCACCGCGCGCGGCCAGCACCGCCAGGGCGGTGGCCAGCAGCGTGCCGCCCACGCAGAAGCCCAGCGTGTTCATCGTCTTGGAGCCGGTGATCTCCTGCACCGTGCGGATGGCGCGGACGACGGCGTCCTCGATGTAGTCGTCCCAGGTCTTGGTGGCCAGGCTCTGGTCGACGTTGCGCCAGCTGACCACGAAGAGGCGATGGCCCTGCTCCACCGTGTACCGGATCAGCGAGTTCTCCGGCTGCAGGTCCATGATGTAGAACTTGTTGATGCAAGGCGGCACGAAGAGCATCGGCTTTTCGAACACCTTGTCGGTCAACGGCTTGTATTCGATCAGCTGGAACAGCTCGTTCTCGAACACCACCGCGCCCTCGGTGGTGGCGACGTTCTTGCCCACCTCGAACACCGACTCGTCGGTCTGCGAGACGTGGCCCTGCTGCAGGTCCTTGTACAGCAGCGCCATGCCCTGGGACAGGCTCTCGCCCTGGGTCTCCATGGCTTTCTTCTGCGCGTCGGCGTTGAGCGCCAGGAAGTTGGACGGCGCCGCGGCATCCACCCACTGCTGCACCGCAAAGCGCAGGCGCGCCTTGGTCTTTTCATCGCCCTGCACCGCCTCGGCCAGCTCCATCAGCGTGCGCGAGTTGAGCAGGTAGTTGGCGGCGGCGAAGCCGGCCATCGGGTTGGACGCCCAGGCGTCCGACGAGAAGCGGCGGTCGCCCTGAATCGGCGTGCTGCCGGCCGTCAGGCTCTGGTTCCAGAGCTCAGCGGCCTGGCGCAGGTAGTCGGCCTGGATGCGTGCGAGCTCGGTGGGCGCGACCTTCAGGTCCGCGAAGGCCTGCAGCGCTGGAGCCATCGAAACGCCCAGCGCCCCCATTTGCTGACCCAACTTGCCCACGTCGGGCGCACCCGGCAACTGGAACGCAGACGCACCGACACCGTTCGTTCCCGGCAGCCCAGGAATGCCCCAGGGGGCGAAATTCGTACTTTGCATCGTCTCCTCAGCGAGTCAACAGGCTTTCACCCCGCCATCACCCCGTGTGATCCAACACGAACCGGTGGTTGACGGATGGCAAGATTATGGTTGCAACGGCTTGCACGAACCTTTTCCTTTCCTCCCGACAGGCTCTGATGTACCTGATCCCGATTGGCTGGCTTTACGTCGCCTTGATGATGGCGCTCGCCGAGGGCCTCGCGCCGCAAGGCAGCTGGCTGGGCGCCGGCATCACCTTCATCCTCTACGGGTTGCTGCCCACGGCGCTGCTGATGTACCTGCTCGGTGCGCCCGGGCGGCGGCGCCAGCGCAAGGCTCAGGAGGCCGCCGAACGCGCTGCACTGGCCGAGGCGGCCGAACCCGCGCCACCCCCGCCCCCGCCAACGCCGCAGGACAACTAAGCCACCCGCCAGATCAACGCGGCCATGCGGCCGGTGTGGCGCTCGCGCCGGTAGGAGAAGAAGCGCGTCGGGTTCGAGACGGTGCACCAGGCGGCAGCGCCGTCGTTGCCGAAAACACGCCCGATGCCCGCTGCGGCGAGGCGGTCGCGCGCCAGACCCGGCAAATCGGCCAGCCACTTCGGAGCGCCATCGGCCGAGGCCGCAGGCCGCCGGGCGAAACGCGCTGCGCTGGCGCCCGGGGCCTCACCGCCGAAGGCCGCCACCACGTCGGCGCCGACTTCGAACTGCGTGGGCCCGACGCAGGCGCCCAGCCAGGCCTCGATCTGCCCAGGCGGCTGGCCGGACAGGTCACAGACGCGCTGCAGCGTCGCCTCCAGCACCCCGGCGGCCAGCCCGCGCCAGCCGGCGTGTGCGGCCCCGACGGCGCGCCCCGCCCGGTCGGCGAAGAGCACCGGCAGGCAGTCGGCCACTTGCACCTCACAGGCCAGGCCAGCCAGCGCGGTGACCGAGGCATCGGCCACCGGCAGCCCGTCATCGGCGGCACCGTCGGCTGCCGCCGACTCGGCGTCGAAGCCGTGGACCGCCGCGCCGTGCACCTGATCGACGCGCCGGCTTGGCACCCCCAAGCCCGCGGCCAGTCGGCGGCGGTTCTCGGCCACCGCCTCCTCGTCGTCGCCGATGCCGGGGCGCAGGTTCAGGCTGTCGAAGGGCGCCGCACCGATGCCGCCGCGGCGCGTGGTCATCACCGCACGGACATTGGGCGCGCTGAACACGGGCCAGAGCCACTCCGAGGCATCGAACGGCGCCACCACCCGTCAGCCCTCCGCGTCCGGGCAGGCCGAGGGCTGGGCGGCCTGGAAGGCCGGCAGCGCCATGCAGGCATCGAACACGCGCATCACGGTGGGCACGTGGTCGAGTCGGCAGTCGAAGCGCTGGGCGTTGAAGATCTGCGGCACCAGCACGCAGTCGGCCAGCCCCGGCGTGTCGCCGTGGCAGTACAGGCCGGTGGCGCCGTCGGCAAGCAGGCGCCGCTCCACCGCCTCCAGCCCGGTTTCGACCCAGTGGCGGTACCAGGCGTTCTTGGCGTCCTCGCTGGCGCCCAGCTCCTTGACCAGGTAGCGCAGCACCCGCAGGTTGTTGAGCGGGTGGATCTCGCAGGCGATGTCCAGCGCCAGCGCACGCACCCGGGCGCGGCCCAAGGCATCGGCCGGCAGCAGCGGCGGCTGGGGGTAGGACTCGTCGAGGTACTCGAGGATGGCCAGCGATTGACTGAGCACCTCGCCGCCGTCGACCAGCGCAGGCACCAACCGGTGCGGGGTCAGCGCGGCGTAGGCCCCGTCGGCCTGCTCGTTGCGCACCAGGTGCACCGGCTTGTAGTCGTGCGGCAGGCCCTTGAGCGCCAGGGCAATGCGCACGCGAAACGATGCCGATGAGCGGAAATAGCTGTAGAGCTCCATGGATGCTTCCTCTTCGACGTCTTCGACGCCTTTGACCGCTTCTTCTTTTGCCAGATCCTGCACACTCCCGGGCGACACCGCGAAGCAAGTCGCACCGCGACTGAACCCAGGCATCCGGCCGCGGCCGATGATGCCACGCCCCTCGCGATACACTGACCGGATGCACCTGACGCGTCGCATCAAGCACTGCCGCGAGTGCGGCACCCCTGTCGCGTACCGGATCCCGGACGACGACAACCGTGAACGCGCCACCTGCCCGGCCTGCACCACGGTCCATTACGAGAATCCGCTCAACGTGGTGGGTACGCTGCCGGTCTGGGGCGAGCAGGTGCTGCTGTGCCGGCGCAACATCGAGCCGCGCCGCGGCTTCTGGACGCTGCCGGCCGGATTCATGGAGCTGGGCGAAACCACCGAGCAAGGCGCCTGCCGCGAAACCGTCGAGGAGGCGGGCGCGCGCATCGAGCTGCTGCCGCTGTTCACGCTGCTCAACGTCGTGCCGGCGGGCCAAGTGCACTTCTTCTACCGCGCGCGGCTGCTCGACACCACCTTCGACCCCGGCCCCGAGACGATCGAGGCGCGCCTCTTCCACGAGAGCGAGGTGCCCTGGAAGGAGTTGGCCTTCCGCACGGTGCGCCTGACGCTGGAGCACTTCTTCGCCGACCGCCGCGACGGCCGCTTCGGCATGCACTGCGGCGACATCGCCTGAGCGCCCGGGCCCACCGCACGCCTGCCTGCGCTGCCCTGCACCGATCTGCCCTGCCCTGCCCCGCCCTGCCGATCTCCTGGAGCCGATGAGCACCACCCCTCCCCGCGCGGGCGCCGCCGCCGCAACCCGCCCGGCCGATCTGGCCGCTCCCGCACCCGCGCCTTACGCCCCCGCGCCCTCCGCCCCCACGGCAGACGCCACGGTCACGGCCGCCGTGAACCCAGCCGCAGGGCCCAGCCCCGAAGCGGCTGCGCCACCGCCGCCCAGCGATGCGGACCGGCTGCGCGAGGACCTGCTGCACCCCGACCCGCTGCTGGACTGCCTGCTCGAGGTCTGCCGCCTGCATGGCGTGAGCGCCTCGCGCGCCTCGCTGGCCGCCGGCCTGCCGTTGGAGGACGGGCGCCTGTCGCTGCACCTGGTCGAGCGCGCCGCCGGCCGCGTGGGCATGTCCACCCGGCTGATCCGCGCCAAGCCCAACCGCATCGACATCGCCACGCTGCCGGCCATCCTGCTGCTCAAGGACAACGACGCCTGTGTGCTGCTGGGCTGGACCAAGGAGGGCGACGCGCGCGTGCTGATGCCCGAGACCGGCCAGGGCGCGGTGCTGATGAGCCGGCGCGAGCTGGCGCGGCGCTACACCGGCGTGACGCTGTTCGTGCGGCCGCACTTCCGCTTCGACGAGCGCACGCCCGAGGTCAAGCCCCCCCGCAGCGGCCACTGGTTCTGGAGCGCGATCGCCAGCCAGCGGGGGGTCTACCGCGACGTGCTCTGGGCGGCCTTCCTGATCAACGTCTTCGCGCTGGCCTTCCCGATCTTCACGATGAACGTCTACGACCGCGTGGTGCCCAACCACGCGGTGGAGACGCTCTGGGTGCTGGCCGTCGGCCTGCTGATCGCGCTGGGCGCCGACCTGTACATGCGCCTGCTGCGCAGCCGCTTCGTCGACGAAGCCAGTGCGCGCATCGACGTGCAGTTGGCCGCACACCTGATGGAGCGCGTGCTGGGCATGCGCCTGGAGCACCGGCCGCAGTCGGTGGGCTCGTTTGCGGCCAACCTGCGCGGCTACGAGCAGGTGCGCGACTTCATCGCCTCGTCCACCGTCACCGCGCTGATCGACCTGCCCTTTGCGCTGCTCTTCGTCGGCGCGATGGCCTGGATTTCGCCCTGGCTGGTGCTGCCCGTGCTGCTGGCCTTCGCACTGATCCTGATCGTCGGCTTCATTCTGCAGCACCGCCTGCACGAGCTGGCGCAGTCCACCTACCAGGCCAGCGCCCAGCGCAACGCCACGCTGGTGGAGGCGCTCACTGGCATCGAAACCATCAAGACGCAGGCCGCCGAGTCGGTGATCCAGTCGCGCTGGGAGCGCAACAACCACTTCCTCGCGCAGATGCAGGTGCGCATGCGCGAGCTCTCGGCCAAGGCCAACTACGGCACCTCGTGGCTGAGCCAGATCGTCTCGCTCAGCGTCGTGGTGGTGGGCGTGCAGCTGATCACCCAGCGCGAGCTGACGATGGGCGCGCTGATCGCCTGCACCACGCTGGCCGCGCGCGCGCTGGCGCCGGCCGGCCAGATCGTCGCGCTGCTGATGCAGTACCAGGGCGCGCGCACCGCACTGCAGTCGCTCGACAAGGTGATGGAGCGCCCGACCGAGCGCGAGGGCGGCCCGGCCTTCCTGCACCGGCGCGAGCTCAAGGGCGAGATCGAGCTGCGCAATGTGCGCTTCGCCTACCCGGGGCGCGACGACGCGGTGCTCGACGGCATCAGCCTGCGCATCGCCGCGGGGGAGCGCGTGGCGCTGATCGGCCGCGTCGGCTCGGGCAAGACGACGCTGCAAAAGCTCATGTTGGGCCTGTACCAGCCCAGCGACGGCGCGGTGCTGATCGACGGCATCGACCTGCGCCAGCTCGACCCGGCCGACGTGCGCCGCAACATCGCCTACGTCTCGCAGGACGTGACGCTGTTCTACGGCACGCTGCGCGAGAACATCACGCTGGGCCTGCCCTACGCCGACGACCAGGCGGTGGTGCACGCGGCCGACACCGCCTGCCTGCTCGACTTCGTCAACCGCCACCCGCGCGGCTTCGACATGCCCGTGGGCGAGCGCGGCGACCTGCTCTCGGGCGGCCAGCGCCAGGCCGTGGGCATCGCGCGCGCCGTGCTGCACCATGCCCCGGTGCTGCTGCTGGACGAGCCCACCAGCGCGATGGACTTTTCCACCGAAGCGCAGGTCACCCGCAAGGTGTCCGAATTCGCGGCCGACAAGACGGTGGTGCTGGTCACGCACCGCACCTCCATGCTCGCGCTGGTCAACCGCGTCGTCGTCATCGACGGCGGCAAGGTGGTCGCCGACGGCCCGCGCGACCGCATCCTGGAAGCCCTGCAGACCGGGCGCATCGCGAGGGCCGCCTGATGAACGACCGCCTTATCTCGTTCGGCCGGCGCTTCCTGCGCGGCCTGGAGCGCCTGCGGGCGCGGCTCGACCCGCTCACGCGCCGCCTGCTGGGCCGCACCGTGGCCGATGAGGCCGCCGCGCGCGGCAGCATCGCCAGCTACGAGCTCGAAGCCGACGAGCTGATGTCGCGCGCCGTCACGGCGCGGGCGCAGCGCATCGTGCGCGCGGCCGTCGCGGTGGTGCTCCTGCTGCTGGTCTGGTCGGCCTTCGCGCCGATCGACGAGGTCACCCGCGGCGACGGCAAGGTGATCCCCTCGCGCCAGCTGCAGGTGGTGCAGTCGCTCGACGGCGGCGTGGTCTCCGCCATCCTGGTGCGCGAGGGCCAGGAGGTCGAGGCCGGCCAGATGCTGCTGCGCATCGACGAGACCCGCGCGACCTCGGGCGTGCGCGAAAGCGCGGCGCAGAGCTTCGCGCTGCGCGTCAAGTTGGCTCGCCTGAAGGCTCTGGCCGAAGGCGGGGCCTTCCAGCCGCCGGTGGTCCCGCCCAACGACCGGGACACCCAGCACATCATCGACGAGGAGCGCAACCTCTACCAATCGAAGGTGTCCGAGCTGTCGGCCATGGTCTCCATCAACCGCCAGCAGCTGATGCAGCGTGAACAGGAGTTGACCGAGGCGCGGTCGAGGCGCAGCGCGGCACAGCGAGCGCTGGACCTGTCCCGCCAGGAGCTCGCCAAGACGCGCCCCCTGCTGCGCAGTGGCGCCATCTCCGAAGTCGAGGTGCTGCGCATCGAGCGCGACGTCAGCCGCGCGCACGGCGAGGTGGAACAGACCACCGCCCAGATCGCTCGCGTGCAGGCGGCCATCGGCGAGGCCCAGCGCAAGATGACCGAGACCGAGTTGTCGTTCCGCAACGAGGCGCGCAAGGAACTCTCGGACGTCCTCGGCCGCCTCAATGCCCTGAACGAGGGCGCCGTGGCGCTGGTCGACAAGGTCGACAAGGCCCAGGTCAAGTCCCCGGTGCGCGGGCGCGTGCAGCGCCTGCTGGCCAACACCGTGGGCGGCGTGGTGCAGCCCGGCAAGGACCTCATTGAAATCGTGCCGCTGGACGACGCGCTGGTGCTGGAGGCCAAGGTCCAACCCAAGGACATCGCCTTCATCCACCCCGGCCAGTCCGCCAACGTGAAGTTCACGGCGTACGACTTCTCGATCTACGGCGGGCTGTCCGCCAAGGTGGAAAACATCAGCCCGGACACCCAGGTCGATGAGCGCGGCAACGCCTTCTACCTCGTGCGCGTGCGCACCGACCGCGTGCACTTCAGCGACGAGCAGCCCATCATCCCCGGCATGACCGCGGAGGTGGACATTCTCACCGGCAAGAAGACGGTGCTGTCCTACCTGCTCAAACCGGTCTTGAAAGCCAAGGCCTACGCCCTGCGCGAGCGCTGAGCGGGTTTCGACGCCACCCGCAGCACGCCTGCGGGTGACCCCTTATCGGATTTACCAGAAACCGGTATCCTAAGGAGCGCTCCGGAGACGGACGCAAGACGGACAGACAGAATCCTACCGATCGCTGCGGACACCGGGGAAGTGCGCGCCAGTCACGCCCTTCCGGAGCATTCCGGACCGCGGCAACGAGGCTCAGCAGCAGCGAAAGGCAGACATGGCGACCTCCACCACCCGCACCGCAGCGCCGGGCAAATCCGCCACCAAGACGGCGGCGGGGGCGAAGACCAGCATCCCGAACCTCCAGGTCGATGACCTGGTGGGGGCCTATGTGCCCGCCCGGCTGCCTGAGGGCACGGTGGTCGGCATCTGGGGCGGCGCCATCATCCGACCGGCCGGCGGGCAGCCCCGCGCGCTGGTGGTGGGCGACGAGGTCCACAAGGGCGACATGATCCTCACGTCGCAGAGCGGCATCGTCCAGATCCGGCGCGAAGGCGACGCCCTCGCGCGCATCCCCGAGGCCGAGTCGCTCGAAAACCTGCTGGTCGCCTTCAACGCGGGCGACGCCCCTCCGGGGGCCGGCCTGCCCAGCGACGGCAGCCTCCAGCCGGGCGTGAACCTGAACCGCGTCTATGAGGTGGTGTCGGGTCAGGAATACAGCTTTGACGCGGCCCAGCTGGGCAGTGGCATCGCGCTGCGGGCCGCGGCGGACAACGGCACGCCCCTGGTGCTCTCGGTCGAACCCGGGGCCCCCGGCAGCGGCGACGATGGCGTGCTCGAAGGCACCAGCGTGCCCAACCAGCTCGTCTACACCGTCACGCTCAATCACGCGTCGACCACCGTGGTCAACCTGCCGGTCGCCATCGGCAATGGCACGGCGAACTCGAACGACTACGGCACGCCCACGTTCTCGAATGGCGTGGTGCTCAATGCCGACGGCACCGTGACCGTGCCGGCGGGGGTGTCCACATTCACCATCACGGTGCCGACGAAGGCCGACGGCGTGGTCGAGCCCGATGAGACGCTGCCGGTCAGCGTGGGCGGCGTCACCGGCACCGGCGTCATCGTCAACGACGACCACGCGCCGGTCGCCGGCGCTGACTCGGCCTCGGGGCACAAGAACCTCGCCCAGACGTTCGCGTTTGCCACCCTGCTGGCCAACGACAGCGACCCGGATGGCGACGCCCTGACCCTCACCTCGGTCGGCAACGCCACGCACGGCACGGTGGCGATCGAGAACGGCGCGGTGGTGTTCCGCCCGGAGGCCGGCTACGCCGGCACGGCCACCTTCGACTACGTGGTGACCGACTCGTACGGCAATCCGTCCACCGCAACGGTGACGGTGACGGTCGTCAACGACCCGCCCGTGGCCACGCCGGACAGCGCCAGCACCGACGAAAACACCCCCCTCACCGTGCCCGCGTCGACCGGGGTGATCCTGGGCACCGGCAAGGACACCGACCCCAACGGCGACGCGCTCACCGTGGCGTCGGTCGGCGTGGGCGCCGGCAGCACGCCGTTGACGGCCAACGTCGGCCAGCCGATCGCTGGCGTGTATGGCCAACTGACGCTCCTCGCGGACGGGTCCTACACCTACACCCCCAACGACAAGGCCAACGCGCTGGCGCAAGGCGCCACGGCGACCGACGTCTTCACCTACACGGTCACAGACAACAACGGTGCGGCCTCGAGCGCCACGACGCTGACGATCACCGTCACCGGCGTCAACGACGCGCCGACGGTCGTCAGCGGTGCGCTGTCGGCCCAGTCCAGCCAGGATGCCGCGGCCTTCTCGTACGACACGCACAGCGGCTTCAAGGACGTCGACACCGGCGACACGCTGACCTACAGCGCCACGCAGCTGCCCACGGGTCTGACGATCAACGCCGCCACCGGCGTGATCAGCGGCACCCTCGCGTCCGACGCTTCGGTCCACGGGCCCTACACGATCGCGGTCACCGCCACCGATTCGCAAGGCGCCGCGGTGAGCCAGAACTTCGTGCTGACGGTGACCAACCCGCCGCCTGTGGCATCGAACGACACCGGCGCCGTCAATGAAGACGCAACCCTGACCGTCACCGCCGCCAACGGCGTGATCACCAGCAGCAGCCTCACCGCCGGTCGCGACATCGACCCCGACGGCGACGCCCTGGTGGTCACCGCTGTGCGTACCGGCAGCGAAACCAGCACGGGCACCACCGGGACGCTGGGCTCGTCGCTGGCGGGCACCTACGGCCATTTGACGTTGAAGGCGGATGGCTCGTACGTCTACGTCGCCGACAACGCCAACGCACTGAAGGTAGGCGAGACCCAAACGGACACCTTCACCTACACCGTCTCGGACGGTCAGGGCGGAACGGACAAGGCCGAGCTGGTCATCACCGTCACGGGGGTCAACGACGCACCGGTCGCGGCCAATGACACCGCTGGGGTGGCCGAGGACGCCAGGACCACGGGCAGCGTCACCGCCAACGACACCGACGTCGACGGCCCCGTCAGCGCCCTGACGGTGAGCGGGGTGCGCACCGGCAGCGAAACCGGCACGGGCACCACCGGGACGCTGGGCTCGTCACTGGCGGGCACCTACGGCCACCTGACGCTGAACGCCGATGGTTCGTACAGCTACGTCGCCGACAACGCCAACGCGCTGGCAGCAGGCGTGCAGGCCACCGACACCTTCACGTACACCGTCTCGGACGGTCAGGGGGGCTTCGACACCGCGCAGTTGGCCATCACAGTGACCGGCACCGACGATGCGCCAGTCGCACACACTGACGCCCTCGGCACCAACGGCAACGGCACCAATGAGGACACTGCAGCCACAGGCAATGTTCTGGCTAACGACACCGATGTCGATACCGCGCACACCAGTCTGACGGTCACCAGTTTCTCAGTGGCTGGAACGACCTACACCGCCGGCCAGACCGCCAGCATCACGGGCGTCGGTACCCTGTTGCTCAATACGGACGGCAGCTACACCTTCACGCCAGCGCACGACTACAACAACACCGCACTCACCGCACCGGTCGTGTCCTACACGGTGAGCGATGGCTCGTTGACCGCGTCGTCAAGCCTTACGCTGCAGGTGAACCCGGTCAAGGACACTGTTCTGGACGAGATCCAGACCACCCAAAATACGGCCCAGAAAATCGATTTGCTGGCCAACGACACCTTCTCTGACAACTCAGCCCACATCACGCAGCTGAACGGCCAGTCGGTGACGGCCGGAGACGGCACGAAGGTCGCGGTCACCTACAGTGGCACCCAAGTGGGCAGCGTGACCCTCAACGCGGACGGGACCGTGACCTTCGAGCCGGTCGCCGGCTACACCAACACCGCGGGAACCGAAGCGCACTTCACTTACACCGTCAGTGCGGGCGGAACGACCGAGACCGATGGCTCCGTCTACGTCGCGGTCACCACCCCAATGGCCGCCACGACGGCCAGCACGACCGCCTCGGTCATGACGGCGATGTCCGCAGCGGCCAGCACGGACACCACCGCCGACCTGACGGCCACCGCTGGGCACGATGTGTTTGCCTGGTCGCTGGCGGACCCCCGGACCAGCAGCACGGTGGCGGGTTTCAGCGCCAGCAGCACGACCACGGCCAACGGTGACACGCTGGACCTGCGCGACCTTCTGCAAGGCGAGAGCGCCGTCAACATCGACCAGTTCCTTCAGGTCACCACCACGGGCAACACGTCGACGCTGCACATCAGCAGCACCGGCGGCTTCACCGCCGGCGCCTCGACGAGCGCGGTCGAGGATCACACCATCACGCTGACCGACAACAACCTCGCGATCAGCCTGGGCCTGGCCGGTTCGTCCAGTGCCGCACTGGTTGCCGCCTTGCTGAAGCAGGGCAATGTGGTGATTGACAACGGCTGACGCCGCGCACGCCGCCCCCGGCCCCAAGCCCTCAGGGCCCGGGGCAGGGCCAGGGCTACGGCCAGGAAATGGCGGCCGGAGCTCGATTCATCTCGCGTTGCTGGCGCGGTAGCGACGAACCGCCAGCCACGCCAGCCCGCCTCCCCACAGCCACAGGGCCGCGGGCTCCGGCACAGCGGAAATGGCCGCCACTGGCGTCTGAGGTGCGGCACTGCTGGCGTGCACGCGGTTGAGGACAGAGGGATCGGGCCGGCTCACGACCAGCACAGGGTCGTCCGCGCGATTCACGTGCTGGTTGAAGGAGCGGCTCGACGGGGAGTCGGTCAGGCCAGACAGCCCCGCCGTGTGAACCTGCGGCCCGCCAGCCCCGACCTGGACGTAGGGAGCCGGTCCTGCGCCCAATTCGCCAAAAGTCTGACCCTTCGTCTCGCCTTCGCGCAAGCTGGTCGCGCCGAAGGTCACCATCGAACCGCCCGCACTCGCCCCCCAGACCTCGGGTCGGTGCACACGCTGCGACACCGCGGGAGGGGGCGATGCGGCGATCGGCGGTGCAGTCTGGCGCCCAGACTCGCCCGAATGGCCCATCGCGCCGCCCCCAGACGGCCGACCGCCCCCGCGGCCGAACCCCTCGGCCGAAGCCACCCAGGCGATCACACTGGTCACGCCACCGAGGAGGGTCACCGCCAGGATGGCCTTCGTCAGGGCCTTGCGCGAGTATGTGGCTGACATGAGTAGTGCTCCCTTCATTGGCCCGAACGGGGGACGGCACCTACCCCTGCCGACACCCACTGGACAGACGCCATTGAAGAATCATCACTCAAATCCGCATTTCGTTACACCTCGCATTCAAGGGGTCGGTCGCAATCAACGAACCGTGACGGACGGCCCGGTGATGCCATCGATGCCTGTTGCCCACAACGTTTCCAGTACCGTGTCGGCCGAGACCCCTTCCATGTACGTGGCGATGCCCAGCCCGTGCAGCATCTGCACCGTGGTGCGCAGCAAGGTGGTCCGCCGTTCATCGCCATCCAGGCCCTGCCCCAGGCTGCCCATCAATTTCACGAAATCCAGCCCGCTCTCCAGCAAGGGCCGCAATCCCGCCAGCCGTTCGCCGGCGTGTTCCAGGCCGACGCGGGTGCCAAAAGGCCGGACCTGGCGGCACAGGTCAGCGACGGCGGCGGGGCTGAGCAGCAGCGCCCCCTCATCGAGCTCAAAGGAAAGACGCCGTGCCGCCGTCGGCTGCTCGGCCAGGTGCCGCCGCAGCCGGGTCACGAATCCTGCAGCCATCAGCGACTGCGGCGACAGGTTGACGCTGCGGGGCTGTGCATCTCGCGTGATGGCCGCCAGCGCGAGCTGCACCGACAGCTCATCGATCTGAGGCGTCATGCCGGTGCGCAGCGCCAAGGGCAACCAGTGCGCCGCGGAGAGGTGCGCCCCACCCACGGCCAGCTGAATGCGCAACGGACACTCAAAGTGCAGCAGCCGCCCCTGGCGATCGATGAGCGGAAACTCGAACATCTCCACCCGCTGCTCGGCCAACGCCGCCTGGATGCCCCGCCGCCAGCTGTCCTCCCCCCCACTGACGCGCAGCTCCTGACCCGGATCCTCCAGCGCCTGCCAGGCAAAGTCCCCCTGTGCCTCTGCCGTTGCCAGGGCCACATCGGCACGCGCCAAGACCGCCCGGGCGTCTTCACCATTGCGCCAGGCGACGGACGACAGCGCCACGGCCAGGCCGTCAAAGGCCAGCAGCCTGGCTCGCAAGCGAGCCGACGCCTCGGCCAGCATCACCCCGGCCTGCGCGCCCGCGGCCAGGACCAGAGCGAAGTCGGTCCCATTGAGCCGCCCCACCGCCTCTGGCATCCGCTCGCCCAGCGGCTCGCCCAACGCACGCACCAACTGCACCAGCGCCTGGTCGACCTGCGCGTGGCCGAACCGCTGATTGGCCTCCGCCAGATGCAGAACCCGAACCAGCACCAGATGGCCACAGGCCATGCCATCCTCGGCCGTGAGCACGCCAGAAAACCGATCCAGAAAATGAGCGCGGTGAGACACCCCCGTCAGCGGATCAAAATGAGCCTGCCGCCGCAAGCCCGCCACCTCATCGGCCTGTTCAGAAAATTGGCGGTGAATCCGCTCCACCATCGTGTTCATGGCCTGCGCCACCCGCTTGAGCTCAGGCGCGGAGGGCTCGTTGACGCGGATGAATCGGCGCTGCGTCAACGCTTCCGCCTGCTCCACCACCGCACCGAGGGAGCGCCGCAGCCGGTTGACCACCAGCGTGCTCACGCCAACGGCGGCCGCACCGAGCAACAACATCCAGGCGGCGGTGTGCTGAGCACTGCGCCAGAGGTCGGCGTAGGCGTACATCGGCTGGCTAATGACCTCGACGGAGCCGATCGCGTTCCATCCGTTGGACACCTGGGCCACGCCGGGGTGGGACTCGATGGGCACGAGCCGCACGAACCAAGCCGGCGCCTGCAGCGGCACCGCCCCCGCCACCCGCTCATTGATCAATTGGCCGTCAATGCCCTTCAGGCGAATGGATCGGTAATATCCCGTATCGAATTGAGCCGCCAGCGCCAATTCCAACGAAGCCTGATCGCCAGCTTGCTGCGTCATACTCAATGCCAACGCCTGGGCGTTGTCATTGTTTTTCACCGCCAGTTGGTTTTCGAGATAGGCCCGCGCGCTCCACACGGACACCACCACGCTGCCGGAACACGCCAGGACAATCACACTCACGACGAGCAACCACACCTGCCGCAACAAGCTCATCGCCACCTCCAGAAATCAAACAATTGAGCCACACCGGACATGTTCAGAATCCTTCCTGACGCGCCTTGGCGACGACCTCACGCCACCGCGACAACCTCGCCAGCGGATCACCGGCCTCATTACCCTGAGATCCTTGCCACAGGCCCTCGGTGTTAAAACTAAAAACCGGCGTGAGGTCGCGGCGTCGGGAGGCCGGCAGCACCTCCTGAACCAGGTTATCCAAAATCAAAGGTTCGGCCGTGGGGGTCGAATAGTAGGCCAGCACCATGTGAGCGACAGGCGGCGACGCCGGTGGGCCGATGACCGCACGCACATACACCAGCCGCAGCTTGACCACTGGAACCCCCGCAGCCAGCAGGCTGAAGTACTTGGCGATCGCGTAGTCCTCACAATCCCCCTGCCCCCTGGAAATGGTTTCCAACGGACTGGCCCAGTAATCCACCTGGCCCCATACTTCTATATCCTCGCGGAAATAGATGCGCCGGTTGAAAAACTGATTGATCGCTTCAAGTCGAAGCTCTTCCGGTTGCCCTGCGGCTCTTGCAATGCCTTCGAGCAAGGCTCGCACCGTCTGCTGTACCCCAATTTCATGACGAGCCGCCTGGTTCAGCAGCCTATCGGCGTCGAACGCCAGACTGCCGGTGCCGGCCAGCCAGAAACCAGCGGCCGCCACAAGCGCCAGCGCGCGAAACATGTTGGCACACTTGCGCAGAATTCCGCGCCCGCTCGGGACAGACGAACACAATCGGGAACCCGGCCAACAGAGCATCTCCTCAGTATCCTCGAAGTCAAGCACAAGTACACCTCAAGTCCGGCCAGAAAGCCCCCTCTCCCCCCCCCGCCACTCCCCCGCGGCTGGACTTGTTCGCCCCTCTTTCCTGTGGAATACTTGCGGTGGTAATTGTGTCAGTGCACCCACCATTCTTGGGTTAGATGAAACGCTGGGAGCGCGCGAGATCCCTGCCCCAGAAAGTTACGCATCCACAGAAGCAAGGATCGACTCCAAATGAAGCAGACTTCGAAGCACCTCATCGGACTGGTGGCATTCGCCTGCCAGTTGGCCGTTGCCCAACAGGTCGACCCGATGAAGGACGCCGCGCAGCGCGCCATCTCGACGAATCCGGATGTGACCGCTCGCTTGAATGCTTTCCGCGCGGCCAGCGACGAAACGGACGTGGCACGGGGCGCCTATTTCCCTCGCCTGGACCTGTCTGCGGAGGCGAGCCGCACGCGCGATCGCGTCACCACCCGCACGCCGGAGACGCAGTCGATGACCACCACCGGCGTGGCGCTCACCGCCACGCAGCTGCTCTGGGATGGCCTGTCGACCCAGAACCAGGTCGATCGCTTGAACCATGCGCGGCTGGTGCGCTACTTCGAGTTCATCGATGCCAGCGAGCAGACCGCCCTCGAAGCGGTGCGTGCCTACGTCGATGTGGCGCGCGAACGACGCCTGGTGAAGCTGGCCGAGGACAACTACGTCCAGCACAAGCAGGTCGCCGAGCAGATCCAGTCGCGCTTCAAGGCCGGCGTCGGGCGGGGCGTGGACCTCGAACAGGCCAACGCCCGCCTGGCACTGGCTGAATCCAACCTTTCCACCGAGGCCGCCAACCTGCATGACGTGACCGAGCGCTACCGTCGCGTCGTCGGCTCCGTGCCGCCGGCCGAAGTGCCGATGCAGGGCGGCAATTTCGACCGGGGTTTACCGGGCGCCCAGGCGTCGGCACTGGAAATGGTGGCCAAGCGCAACGCCTCGGTGGCGGCGGCGGTGGAAAATTTCCGCTCCGCCCAATCCCAGTCGCGCGAAAAGGACGGCGCCTTCCACCCGCGCGTGGAAGCCAAGGTTCGCAGCGGCGCCGGCAACAACCTCGACGGCACCGCCGATGAGAAACGCGCCACCAGCGCCGGGCTGTACCTGAATTGGAATCTATTTAATGGCGGTGCCGACACCGCCCGCGTGCGCCAGTCGGCGAATCTCCTGAATCAGGCGGCCGATTCACGCGACAAGGCCTGCCGCGACGCGCGCCAGACCGCAGCCATCGCCTTTAATGACGTGCGCAAACTCGGCGAGCAGATCGGTTATCTGGAACGACACGTCAGCGCGACCGAGAAGTCCCGCGACGCCTATCGCCAGCAGTTCGACATTGGCCAGCGCAGCCTGCTCGACGTATTGAATGCTGAGAACGAACTGTTCAGCGCACGCCGCTCTGAAGTGATTGCCCGACACGACCTGGTGCTCGCAAAGGCACGCAGCCACTCGGCCGCCAGCAGTTTGGTGGCCGCGCTGGGTTTGACTCGAGCCGGCAGCGCACAAGACGATGCAGCAGAGGGCCGCTATTGGCAGGCCGGGGACGATGCCGCCACGCGCTGCCCCCTGAGCGCCACCGACATCGCCCTGACCCCCAAGGGAGAACTGGACGAGCGTGCACGTCAGCAACTGGGCAATCAGCCCACGCCGATGATCTCGAACGCCGCGGCGCCGGTCACCGCACAGACTTCCGCAGCGGCGCCGGTCGCCATGGCCAGCCCGAAGTCTCTGGCTGCGGCCGAGCCGCCGCTGACGACGCCCGTCTCTCAGCGCCTGCTGGATTGGGCTGCGGCCTGGTCGACCAAGGACGTGACGCGCTACCTAAGCTTCTACGATGCCAGCTTCAAGCCCAATGGCGTGAACCGCAGCAAGTGGTTCGCCAATCGCACCAAGCTGCTGCGCAAGGACGGCCCGATCGAGCTGAAGATCTCGAACGTGCAGCGCCACTCGGTGAATGCCAACCAGGTGGAGACGAAGTTCGAACAGAACTACGTCTCCAAGGATTTCAAGGACAAGAGCCTGAAGACCCTGGTGTGGAAGCGCAACGGCAGCGACTGGTACATCATCAAGGAAAGCACCCGCTGACCCTTTCCAGCAGCACCTCCCACACAAAAACACCACCCATCGGGTGGCGTTTTTTCTGGGGCCTGAGCGCAACGCACGCCCTGAACCGTGACCGTGACGACGATGTCTTGCCCAAGAAAAAAGGAGCCACGAGGGCTCCTTTTACTGTTTGGCGGAGAGAGCGGGATTCGAACCCGCGGTGGGCTATTAACCCACACACGCTTTCCAGGCGTGCGACTTAAACCGCTCATCCATCTCTCCTGAGCCGCACATTGTAGCAGAAAACTCCGTGTTGATTCAACAGAGTTTTTGCCAGCGTGTGCGGCGAGGTCGAGAACGATCAGCGTACGACGGCGATCTGCTCGCGGTTGCCACCCTTGTAGGTGAACATGGTCAGGGCGCCGTTCTTGATGTCGCCCTTCTCGTCGAAGGTGATGTTGCCGGTCACGCCCTTGAAGCCGCTGGTCTTGGCGAGCACGGGCAGGTACTTCGCCGGCTCGGACGAGTTGGCCTTGACCATGGCGGCCACCAGCACGTTCACGGCGTCGTACACGTACGGCGCGTAGATCTGTACGTCGGCGTTGAACTTGGCCTTGAACTTGGTCTTGAACTCGTCCATGCCCTTCTTCTGCTCGCCCTCGACGCCACCGGCTTCGGCGCAGACCACCTGGCCATCGTCCATCGCGCCGCCGGACAGCTTGGGCAGCTCGCCCGTGCAGATGCCGTCGCCACCCATGAACTTGGCCTTGATGCCCAGCTGCTTCATCTGGCGAATCATCGGGCCGGCCACGGCGTCCATGCCGCCGAAGAAGATCACGTCCGGCTTCTTGGCCTTCAGGGTGGTCAAGATGGCGGTGAAGTCGGTGGCCTTGTCGTTCGTGAATTCACGCGCGACGATGGCGCCGCCCGAACTCTTGACGCCCTTCTCGAACTCATCGGCCACGCCCTGACCGTAGGCGGTGCGGTCGTCGATGACGGCGATCGACTTGCCCTTCAGCTCCTTGGCGGCGTAGCGGCCGAGGGTACCCCCCAGATGCACGTCATCGGCCACGACGCGGAAGGTCGTCTTGTAGCCCTGGCGGGTGTACTTCGGGTTCGTGGCCGAGGGCGACACCTGCGGAATGCCCGCGTCGGAGTAGATCTTCGATGCCGGGATCGAGGTGCCGGAATTCAGGTGCCCGACCACGCCGACCACCTTGGAGTCCACCAGCTTCTGGGCGGCCGCGGTGCCCTGCTTCGGGTCGGCGCCGTCGTCTTCGGCCAGCAGTTCGAACTTGACCTTCTTGCCGCCGATCGTCACGCCCTTGGCGTTCAGCTCGTCGATGGCCATGCGCGCGCCGTTCTCGTTGTCCTTGCCCAGGTGAGCGATGCCGCCGCTGGTCGGGCCGACGTGGCCGATCTTGACCACTTCCTGGGCCGAAGCAAAGCCGGCCACCGCGAACGCCAGAGCACCAACGACGATGTTGAACTTGTTAAGCATGGGTGAGTTCTCCAAACAGTAAACCCCAAACGAGGACTTCGAGATCCGATCTCGCGCGGCACCTTACCCGAATTCGGGCCAGCAACTCCAGTTTCTTCGCCAGTCAATCGACCGTGAAAACCACTTCCGTTGCCGCCATCAAACACCGGGAAACCGCGCTCGCGAGAGCAGACCTTTGTAACGGCCCTCAGGGTCAAGGGCCGACAGTAGTTACCCGAATGCAGGAATCGCACCACCCTGAATTCGGCCCACGTCCGGGCCAGGGCCGCAGGCATCCCGCGGAGTACGTCGCCGTTTCAGCGCCCGCGCAGGCGGGACAACTCCTGGGCCACGGCACGGCGCACCACGTCGCGCAGCGTTGTGGCCAGTTCGCGCCGGGCGTCTTCGATGAACTGGTCGGTCAACCGAGCCAGCACCGGACCGAGCACCTCGCGCACCCGGTACTCGAACATGCGATCGACCTGGCGCTGGACATCCGTCAGCACCTGCTGGGTGATCTGGGTTTCGGCAACGGCCATCCAGCCGTCCAGGGGCACGGCCGGATCGGCCAGCTCAGACAGGGTGAGCGTCCGATCGGCTGCAGGCTCTGGTCGGCTGTCCGCAGCGGCGCCGGCCGAGGAAGTCGCCGCAGCTGGCGTCGAGGCGCCCAGCGGACTCAGGTGAGTCAGCCCATCCAGCAGCGTGGCGGACAGCTGACTCACCGCCGACAGGGAGCTTGCCGCCACGGTGGCCGCAACAGGCGCCGCGGCAGGGGAGACGGCGGGTCCCCAGCGTGGGGAAGGCGCGTCGGATTCGGTGGCCACGCCCCCTGCGACGGCAGCGGCTTCTGCGAAGCCGATGACCTCCGTCAAGGTCGGCACCTCATCGATGCGAGGCCGAACCTGCCCGTTCATGAGCTCACCTCATGGCGTTCGATGCTGCGGCCTTCGGCCTGGTAGTGCCGCCAGCGCTCACGCGCAGGCAGGCGCTCGGACTCAGCCCGGCTCACGATCTCGATCAGTCGCTCGAAGTCCCCGTAGCGCTCGGGCACCTTGCGCCCCAGGTTGACCAGCACCGTTTGACCGCACTCGGCCGACGGCCGATCGAGCAGCAGCAGGGGGGTGGCTGCAAGACGCGCCGGCAGCGCAGCCGCGCGCGCCCCGCGCCAGTGCGGCAGGAACTCCAGCGGCTCAAAAATCCAGAGCTGACGGTTCAGCTCATCGAGTTCGTGCTCATCGCCGGTCACCACCACCCGCGCCTGGGCGCGCAGCGCCTTGCGCAGCAGCCGACAGGCGTAGTCACGCCGATCGGGCACGTTGAAATGAAAGGCCACCGCCGTCATCTGCCTGCACTCCTGCGGATCAGGCCGCGGGCTTGCCTGCCTGTGCGAGCAGCCAGTGCGTCAGCAGCGCGACGGGGCGCCCGGTGGCGCCCTTGGCGGCACCGGACTTCCAGGCCGTGCCGGCGATGTCGAGGTGCGCCCAGCGGAACTTGCCCGTGAAGCGCTTGAGGAACATCGCCGCGGTGATCGCGCCCCCGGCCCGCGGGCCCACGTTCGGGATGTCGGCGAAATGGCTCTTGAGCGCCTCATCGTATTCGTCGTCCAGCGGCATGCGCCAGGCGGGATCCAGCGCGGCGTCGCCGGCGCCCAGCAGCCCCGCCGCCAGTTGATCGTCGGCACTGAACAGGCCGCTGCGGTGGTGGCCCAAGGCGATCACACAGGCGCCGGTCAAGGTGGCGATGTCGACCACCGCCGCGGGCTCGAAGCGCTCGGCGTAGGTCAGCGCGTCGCAGAGGATCAGGCGGCCCTCGGCGTCGGTGTTGAGCACCTCGATGGTCTGCCCCGACAGGCTGGTGACCACATCGCCCGGCTTGATGGCGCGCCCGCTCGGCAGGTTTTCGCAGGTCGGAATCAGGCCGATCAGGTTGATCTTGGGCTTGAGCTCGGCGATGGCCCGGAACACGCCCAGCACGCTGGCGGCCCCGCCCATGTCGAACTTCATCTCGTCCATCTCGGCGGCGGGCTTGATCGAGATGCCGCCGCTGTCGAAGGTGATGCCCTTGCCCACCAGCACCAGCGGCTGGCTGCGCTTGCTCGCGCCCTGGTAGCGCAGCACGACAAAGCGCGGCGGCTCCTCCGAGCCCTGAGCGACCGACAGGAAGGCACCCATGCCGATCTTTTCGATCCCGGCGCGGTCGAACACCTCGACGTCGAGCTTGCGGTGCTGCTTGGCCAGCGCCTGGGCCTGCTCGGCCAGCTGCGTCGGCGTGAAGTGATTGCCCGGCCGGTTGGCGCAGTCGCGTGCGAGCTCGATGCCCGCAGCCAGCGCCTGACCCACGCGAATGCCCTCGGCCACCGCAGCCTCTGCCTCAGGCGCACAGGCCAGCAGCAGCGACTCGATCGGACTGGGCGGCGGCGCACTTGGCTTGGTGAGGCGATAGACGTACAGCGACGAATGCACCGCCCGGACCGCGGCTTCAGCGGCTGCAGCGCCCATGGCCTGCTGCCCCCCCCAGGCCAGCATCAGGCGCTTGGCGCCGCTGTGCTTGAGGGCCCCCAGTGCGGCGGCCACCGCCCGCTCCATCTGCACAGCCGACGGCGCCGGGGCGTCGCCAGCCACCGCCAGGATCAGGCGTGCGCAGCGAAAGCCGACGGGGCGGTGCAGGTACAGCACGCGCCCCGGTTTGAGCTGCAGGTCGCCCTGCGCCAAGGCGTCGTCCAGCAGCACCGTCCAGGCAGCGTCTGTCGCACAGGCCTCGCGCTGCGCGGGCAGCAGCAGCGCGAGGGTGTCGCAGTCGAGGTCCTGCAGCTCGTGAGCTTCGGCCAAGTGGGTGCGAACGTCCATAATTCCCAGCTGTTTGAAGAATGAACTGATGTTATTCGATTCCACTTTGCGCAAAGAGCTGTCCCGCAGCTTTGTAGGGACGGTGGTGGTGGTGATCACGATCGTGATGACCATCATGCTCATCCGCACCCTCGGCGCGGCCGCGGGGGGGCGCGTGTCCCCGCAGGACGTGGCGCTGATGCTCGGCTACGTCATGCTCGGCCACCTGCCGACCATCCTGGACCTGTCTCTGTTCGTCGCGGTGGTGTCCACGCTCACCCGGCTGCACCGCGACAGCGAGATGGCGATCTGGTTCACCAGCGGGTTGTCGCTGTGGCGCTTTCTCAGGCCGGTGCTGCGCTTTGCCGCGCCGATCCTGCTGATGATGTGGGCGCTGGTGCTCTTTGTCTGGCCATGGACCAACCAGAACGTCACCGCGCTGCGCGATCGCTACGAGCAGCGCTCCGACCTGTCGCGCGTCGCACCGGGGCAGTTCCAGACCTCCAGCAATGGCCAGCGGGTGTTCTTCATCGACAAGGCCGCGCCGCAGGAGGGCACCGGCCGCAACGTCTTCATCCTCGATCAGCGCAAGGGCCGCGAGTCGGTGACCACCGCCCAGGCCGGTCGCATCGAAGTCGGCGACGAACGCGGGCGACAGCTGGTGCTGCGCAACGGCGCACGCACCGATCTGGAGTCCGACGATGGCGCGCGCACCATTTCGCGCTTCGACAGCTACTGGGTGCGCCTGAATGAGGTGCGTGCCGGTGGCGTCGACAACCTGCCACCGAAGGCGCGCAGCTCCTTCGAGCTGTTCGAGCAGCGCAGCCGCGCGGGGGATGTCGAGCTGGTCTTTCGCCTCGGGCAAATGGCCTCGGCCGTGAACATGATCTTGCTGGGTGTCGGGCTGGTGTCGGGCAACAACCGGCGCGCCAGCTCCTGGTCGCTGCTCTACGCGCTGCTGACCTTCATCGTCTACATCAACTTGCTGAACCTGACGCAGATCTGGGTGGGCAAGGGCCGCCTGGCGCTGCCGGAGGCGCTGTTGCTGGTGCATGGCGGGATCGCCCTGCTGGCCTTGGCGCAGCTGGCCTGGCGCTCACGCGGCGCGGCGGCCTGGCCCTGGCGGGTGTCGCTGCGATGATCGGAGAGACCGCTCCATGATGCCCACCGTTCGCCGCCTGCTGTACCGCGAAATCCTCGGTGCCACGCTCTTTGTGGCGATGGCCTTTCTCGGCCTGTTCTCTTTCTTCGACCTGATTGAGGAAATCGACAAGATCGGCCGCAATGGCTACTCGATCGCCAAGGCGCTGCTGGTGTGTTTGATGCAAATGCCCGGGCACGCGTACGAGTTGCTGCCGATCGCCGTGCTGATTGGCGCCATCTACGCGCTGGCCCGCCTGGCGCAGTCCTCCGAGTTCACGATCTTGCGCACCGGCGGGCTGGGCCCGCAGCGTGCGCTGTCGCTGCTGGCACTGCTGGGTATGGGGTTCGTGGCGCTGACCTTCGTCGTCGGTGACGTGCTCACCCCCTGGGGCGAGCGACAGGCCTCGCTGATCCGCTCTGCGCGCGACGGCCGGCTGGACGTCGACCGAGGCGGCGCCTGGCTGCGCGACAGCGTCAGCGCCCCCGACGGAGAGCGGCGCTACACCGTCAATGTGGGCGATGCGCGCTCCGACGGCGACCTGACGCGCGTGCGCATCTTCGAGTTCGGTCCTAGCGGCGAACTGCTCACACGCACCAGCGCGGCGCACGCCACCATCGCAGCGGACGGCACCTGGACGCTGCAGCAGGTCCACGTCTCGCACTGGTCGCCGGATTCGACCCCGCGCGTGGACGCCGACGAGCGACGCGACACGCTGGTCTGGCACAGCACGCTCACGCCCTCGGTGGTGGCCGCCGCGGTGCTGCCGCTGACGACGATGTCCACCGTCGCGCTCTGGCGCTACAAGAACCACCTGTCCGAGCACGAACAGGCGGCGCAGCGCTACGAGCTGCAGTTCTGGAAGCGGGCGCTCTACCCCTTCGCCTGCCTGGTGATGCTGGCGCTGGCGCTGCCCTTCGCCTACCTGCATGGGCGCAGTGGCGGCATCAGCCTGAAGGTCTTCGGCGGCATCATGCTGGGCATCAGCTTCGTGCTGCTCAACAATGTCATGGGACACCTCGGGCTGCTGCGCAACTGGACGCCCTGGATGGCTGCGAGCGTGCCCAGCCTGGTCTACCTCCTGCTGTCGCTGGCGGCCTTCAGCTGGCTGGTGCGCTACCGCTGACTCCGCCGGGCGCAGGCCCGGGCCCCGACGAACTGTCCGACAAGGAACCCGATGCACGGCCTCCTGCTGTTTGCCCATGGCGCCCGCGACCCCGCCTGGGCGCGCCCCTTCGAGGCGATTGCCTCTCATCTGCGCGCGCAGCACCCCCACGGCCCGGTGGCCCTGGCCTTTCTGGAGCTGATGGCACCCCGACTGCCCGAAGCCGTCGCCGACATGGTGCAGACCGGCTGCCGGCGCATCACCGTGGTGCCGGTGTTCCTCGGCAGCGGCGGCCACGTGAGGCGCGACCTGCCGGTGCTGCTGGACCAGTTGCGCAGCGAGCACCCCGGCGTCGAGCTCGTCTGCACCGCGGCGCTCGGCGAGGTTGATGCGATCCATCGCGCGTTGGCCGATGCCGCCCTCACCCTGGCGGCCGCAAGCAACGGCACGGCCGGCGACGTGGCCGGCGATGTGGCAGGCCCCGCCGCATGAACCTGCACCAGTTCCGCTTCGTTCAGGAGGCGGCGCGCCGCCAGCTCAACCTGACCGAGACCGCCAAGGCGCTGCACACCTCGCAGCCGGGCATCTCCAAGGCCATCCTCGAACTCGAGGAGGAGCTGGGCGTGGACATCTTCGCACGCCACGGCAAGCGCCTCAAGCGCATCACCGAGCCGGGCCAGCAGGTGCTGCACAGCGTCGAGATCATCCTGCGCGAGGTGGCCAACCTCAAGCGCATCGGCGAGGAGTACTCGCGCCAGGAGGCCGGCACGATCTCGATCGCCGCCACCCACACCCAGGCGCGCTACGTGCTGCCCGCGCCGGTGGCGGCGCTGCGCCAGCGCTACCCGAAGGTGGCCGTCAGCCTGCACCAGGGCACGCCCGACCAGGTCGCGCGCATGGTGCTGGACGACGCCGCCGAGGTCGCCATGGCCACCGAGCGGCTCACCGAATACGACGACCTTGTGAGCCTGCCCTGCTACGAGTGGCAGCACGTCGCGGTGATGCCCGCGGCCCACCCGCTGGCCAGCGCGCCACGCCTGCTCTCGCTCGATGACCTCGCGGCCGAACCGCTGATTTCCTACCACCCCTCGTTCACCGGGCGTTCGCGCATCGACGCCGCCTTCGCCCACCGGGGCCTGAAGCCCCAGTTCGTGCTGGAGGCCATCGACTCGGACGTGATCAAGACCTACGCCCGCCTCGGCATGGGCCTGGGCCTGGTGGCCGAGATGGCTGTGCGCGAGGACCCGCTCTTCACCAGCGGCGCGGACATGGTCGCCCGCCCGGTGGGGCACCTCTTCGGCAGCAACGTCGCGCGCATCGCCTTCAAGCGCGGCGCCTACCTGCGCAACTTCGTCTACACCTTTGCCGAGCTGCTGTCCGACCGGCTCAGCCGCGCGCTCGTGCAGCGCGCGATGACGGCCGGGCCGCACGAGGCCGGCTACGAACTGTGAGTCCCCCATGACCCCGCCCTTGCCCGCCCCCACCGCCGTTGCCCCGCGCACCCCCGCCGTCGTCAGCCGCCTGCCTGAGGTGGGCACGACGATCTTCACCGTGATGTCCGCGCTGGCGCAGGCGTGCGGCGCGGTGAACCTGGGCCAGGGCTTCCCGGACTTCGACGGCGACGCCCGCCTGATGTCGGCGGTCAAGCAGGCCATCGACGCCGGCCACAACCAGTACCCACCCATGGCCGGCGTGCCGGTGCTGCGCGAGGCCATCGCCGCCAAGATCGAGGCGCTCTACGGCCACCGCTACGACCTCGCCAGCGAGATCACCGTCACCGCGGGTGCGACGCAGGCCATCCTCACCGCGGTGCTGGCGCTGGTGCACCCGGGCGACGAGGTGATCGTCCTCGAACCCTGCTACGACAGCTACGAGCCCTCGATCCGCCTGGCCGGCGCCACGCCGGTGCGCGTTGCGCTGAGCGCGGGGACCTTCCGACCCGACTTCGCCCGCCTGGCCGCCGCAATCACCCCACGCACCCGCGCGCTGATCGTCAACACGCCGCACAACCCCAGCGGCACCGTCTGGACCGACGCCGAAATGCAGCGCCTGGCCGACCTGCTGCGCCCCACCGACGTGCTGCTGATCGCCGACGAGGTCTACGAGCACATGGTCTACGACGGCGCGGCGCACCAGAGCGTGGCCCGCCACCCGGAGCTCGCCGCGCGCAGCGTGCTGATCTCCAGCTTCGGCAAGACCTACCACGTCACCGGCTGGAAGGTCGCGTTTGCCGCCGCACCGGCTGCGCTCAGCGCCGAGTTCCGCAAGGTGCACCAGTTCAACGTGTTCACCGTCAACACGCCGATGCAGCACGGCCTGGCCGCCTACATGGCCGACCCCGCGCCCTATCTGGAGCTGCCGGCCTTCTACCAGCGCAAGCGCGACCTCTTCCGCGCCGGGCTGGCCAGCACCGCCCTGCGGCTTCTGCCCTGCGAGGGCACCTACTTCCAGTGCGTCGACTACTCGGGCCTCGCCCCGGAGGTGGCGGCGCTGAGCGAGGCGGACTTCTGCCGCTGGCTGACCCACGAAGTGGGCGTCGCGGCCATCCCGCTGTCGGCCTTCTACGCCGACGGGCGCAACCAGCAGGTCGCCCGCCTGTGCTTTGCCAAGCGCGACGAGACCCTGCAGGCCGCCCTGCAGCGACTGAACGCGCACCTGCCGCGCCGATGAACCTGCCGAGCACCCGCGGCGCGCACGCAGTGCGCCCAAGAGCGCAAAACTGCTTCACCAATTAGCACGAACGATCGTGCTATTTATGCCAGAATCCGCCGCGCTGACCCGGGATTCCCCTGGGACAGCGGGATCATCGCTGCCCTTTCGCCCCGTCTTCACCTCACCGGAGCCGCCCCGATGTCCGCTGAACTTCTGCGCAGCCGCCAGGGCCAGACCCTGGTCCTCACGCTCAGTGACCCCGCGACGCGCAATGCGCTGTCGCCGCAGGTCTACGCCGCCGGCACCGAGGCCCTGGCGCAGGCCGAGAGCGACCCGGAGATCCGCGCCATCGTGCTGACCGGCGCGGCGGGGCATTTCTGCGGCGGCGGCAACCTCGGCCAGCTGCAGGCCGTGCGCGGCCAGCCCGAGGTGCAGGCCGCGCGTGTGGAGGCGCTGCACCGCTGGATCGAGGCGATCCGCACCTGCCCTAAGCCGGTGATCGCCGCGGTCGAAGGCGCCGCGGCCGGCGCCGGCTGCTCACTGGCGCTGGGCTGTGACCTGCTGGTCGCCTCGCGCGAGGCCAAGTTCACCCTCGCCTACGGCCGCATCGGCTTCTCGCCCGACGGCGGCGCCAGCTGGCAGCTCGCTGGCGGCATGACCCGCCAGCAGGCGCTGGAATGGCTCTGGCTGGCGCAGACGCGCAGCGGCGAGGACCTGCAGCGCAGCGGCCTCGTCAACCGCCTGTGCGCCCCCGGCGAGGCCCTGGCCACCGCGCTGGCGCTGGCCGACGAGCTGGCGCAGATGGCGCCCAACGCGCTGGCCTCCGTCAAGGCGCTGGTCGGCGCGCCCGCCGCCACGCTGAGCGAGCAGCTCGAACGCGAGCGCGACGCCTTCGTCACCAACGTCAACCACCCCAACGGCGCAGAAGGCCTGGCCTCCTGGCACGAAAAGCGCCGAGCCCAGTTCCGCTGACCGCCCCTTATTCATCGAGCCACCATGACCACGCCCGTCCTGACCCCCGACGAACGACAGCAGATCGAGCACGGGCCCTGGTTCTCCAAGCTCTCGCCCGCGCTGCGGCAGGACATCCTGGCGCGCACCGTGATCCGCCGCTACCCCGACGGCGTGCAGATCGGCACGCGCGGCGCCCCGGCGGTGGACTGGATCGCGGTGGCCAGCGGCGCGGTGCGGGTCAGCTCGGTGTCGATTTCCGGCAAGCAGATCACGCTGACCTACGTCGAGCCGGGCACCTGGTTCGGTGACATCGCGCTCTTCGACGGCCTGCCGCGCACGCACGACGCGACCACGCACGGCCCGACCACGCTGCTGATCGTGCGCAAGCACGACTTCAACGACCTGCTGTCGCGCCACATCGAGCTCTACGAGGCGCTGCTGCGGCTGAACTGCCGCCGCCTGCGCCTGATGTTCAACGTCTTCGAGGACCTGAACACCAAGCCGCTGGCCTCACGCCTGGCCCGCCAGGTGCTGGCGCTGGCGCGCAGTTACGGCGTGACCAACGGCGAAGAGACGCGCATCGGGCTGCAGCTTGCGCAGGAGGATCTGGCCCAGCTGGTGGGCGCCTCACGCCAGCGCGTGAATCAGGAGCTCAAGGGCTTCGAGCGCGAAGGCGCGCTGCGCATCGAGCCGACGCGACTCGTGGTGCTGTCGCGCGAGAAACTGGTCGCGATCGCCGAGCGCTGACGTGCTGAGTGACCAACGTGCGCCGGCCGGCGCTCAAAGCGGCAGGTCGGTGGGCACGTCGCTGCCCAGCGGCGGCAGGCGCGAGGGCAGATCGGCCCCAGCGGCGTTGTCAAGCTCGTCCAGCCCATCGAGTTCGTAGGCCTGGATCGACTCACCGGCCTCCACCGCGGCCAGATTGCGGATCAGGTTCGGGCGGCCCGCAGCCTGCTCGGCCAGCAGCGCGGCGCGGGCTTTGCGCCGGGCCTCGGCCTGCTGCGACACCTCCTGCCGACCCGAGCGCGAGCAAATCTTGCGCGCACGCTGTGCAGCCGTTTCGGCCAGGCTGAAGACGCCGTCGAGCAACGCATCGTCAAAGGAGCTGGCCTCTGTGCGCAGGTAGACGCGCCCACGCAAGGTCATCAGCACCAGCGGCGCATGCGGGCCCAGCCAGCGCGAGCGCGCGCGCAACGCCCGCACCGCCAGCTCGCCGGCGGCCCAATGCCGCGCGTGCGTTGACGCGCTCGAGACCAGCACGAAGGACTGCGTAAAGCCCGGCACCTCGTCCAGCCGGATGCGCTCGAAGGACGACAGCCAGCGCACCTCTTCGGGCAAGCTGCTGTCGATCGCGGTCTGCTGCAGGCTGGTCAGCTGCTCGAAGGCCTGCACCTCCAGCGCATCGGCCAGACTGCGCGACAGCAGCAGCATCTCCAGCGCCTCTGGCAGGTGGGTCTCGATGCGCACCCTCATCTCATATTGTGAAATATAGGGACGCTGGGAGGGCCCCCATTCCATGCGCACCGCACCGGCCTCAGACGCAGCATCGATCACGGCTCCGGCACTGCGCCGGACCCGCTTGAACTTGGCACCGTGCAGGCGGGCCCAATCCGCCATCAACGCCAACTCCGGATCGGCGGGCGCCCGATTGCGGTGGATGAAACGTTGTAATGCATCGAGCATGGCGCACGGTGTCCGGATCGGTTAGTCTGTTCTGTCCCTGTATCGACAACCGAGCGCCATGATTGAGCTCTATTCCTGGGCTTCACCCAACGGTCATAAAGTCCACATCATGTTGGAGGAATGTGGCATGAGCTACCGGCTCCACCCGGTGGACACTGGCGCAGGGGCCCCGCTCGATCCCGGCTTTGCAGCCATCAGCCCCACGCACCGAGTTCCGGCACTGATCGACCCGGACGGCCCCGACGGCGAACCGATCTCGCTGTTCGACGCCGGCACGATCCTGCTCTACCTGGCCGGCAAGACGGGGCGCTTCCTGCCGGCCGACGCCCGCGGCAAGTACGAAAGCCTGCAGTGGCTGATGTTCCAGGCCAGTGACCTGGGCCCCATCCTTGGCCAGGTGCACCACTTTCGCCATTACGCCCCGCAGAAAATCCCCTACGCCGTCGAACGATTCAGCCATGAAGCGCGCCGACTTTATGCGGTGATGGAACAGCGTTTGAACCAATCGGGGTACCTGGGTGGATCCAGTTATTCAATTGCGGACATGGCGGTGTTTCCCTGGCTGCGTTCATGGAAAAGTCAGGGCATCGCGTGGTCAAACTATCCGCGCCTGCGTGCGTGGTACGACGAATTGGCGGCGCGCCCCGCCGTCAAGCGAGGCTGCATGATCCTCGCGGACCGCGAACGGGCTCGACCGGCCGAGGCCGTCGCGGCGCGCGGGCAGGAGGACGCTTCGGCAACGGCGCTGCGAAACATCGCGCGCGTGGGGCGCTGAGACGCGTTCGCCGACGGCCCCGGTGGTCAACCGCGAAGGAAGCGACCGCTCAAACAGGCAGCGGCGTCAGCGACAGTTGCACCGACATCGTTTCGTCCCCGCCGCCGCTGCGCACACCGCGCACGGGCGGGCAGGCGGCGTAGTCCGGCCCCACCGCGAGGATCACATGCCGCTCGTCAATCGGGCAGGCGTGCGTCACATCCACGCCCAGCCAGCGGCGCTGCGGCACGTCGATGCAGACCTCCGCCCAAGCGTGGCTGGCCAGGTCCGCCGGCCCGGCTGAACCCTCCGTTTCGCCTGCCTCACCTGGCGTGTGGCTCAGAAAGTAGCCGCTCACGTAGCGCGCCGGCACCCCCGCCGCCCGGCAGGCGGCGATGAAAACCTGCGCCTGATCCTGGCACACGCCCTCGCCGGCCCGCCAGGCCGCCTCGGCGGTGGTGTGCACGTCGGTGCTGCCCGGGCGGTAGCGCACGCGGTGGCGCACGGCCTCGGCCAGGCGCAGCAGCCGCTCGACGCCGCGCGTGGGCGCCAGCGGATGCGCCCAATCGCCCGGCGGCAAGCAGGTCAGTGCCAGATCGGTGATCGCCGGCCAGCGGCCAACCAGCGCGGAGGCCTCGCGGTACCAGTCCGGTGCGGGGCCGATCGGGTCGATCCAGTCCGGCAGGGCCGAGGTCTCGACCACGCCCGACGCCTCGGCGGTCAGCCGCCGAGCGCCGTGGTCGATCGTGTGCAGGTGGGCGACGTTGCCCCAGGCGTCCTCGTCCAGGTGCAGGCTGCCACTGCCCAGCACCGACCATTCGAGCAGCGTCTGGCGGCTGCAGCGCCGTGGCGTCAGGCGCAGGGTCTGCACCACGCGGCGCAGCGGCTGGCGGTAGCGGTAAACGGTGCGGTGAACGATGTGCAATTTCACCGCGACAACCCCAGCAAGTTGTGCGCCACACCGAGGTGGCGCGCTCGGATCAAGCGCGCCGCTCGACCCGCAGCAGCGAGCCGCCCAGCGGCTCGACCGTCACCGCGACGTGCGGATGCGCCCGCCCACCGCCGCGGATCACGCCGCGCAACGGCGCCACGTCGGCGTAGTCGCGCCCCCAGGCCAGCGTGACGTGGTCGATGCCGGCGGGCACCGCGTTGGTGGGATCCAGCGCCACCCAGCCGTGCAGCGGGCACCACACCTGCACCCAGGCGTGCGAGGCGTCGGCGCCGATCAGCCGCGGCTGCCCAGGCGGGGGCTGGGTCAGCAGGTAGCCGCTGACGTAACGCGCGGCCAGGCCGATCGAGCGCATCGCGCCGATCATCACGTGGGCGAAGTCCTGGCACACGCCGCGCTGCTGGGTCAGCGCCTCGGTCGCGCGGGTGCCCACCGAGGTGGCCGCCGGGCGGTACTCGAAGCGCCGGTGCACCAGGTGCATCAGGCCGATCGCTGCGACCAGCAGCGGCACCCCGGGACGGAACACCTCGCGGGCGAACCGCGCCAGCGCTCCGTCCAGCGGCGCGTACCAGGTCGGCAGCACGAACTCCATCGCGTCGTCGTGCTCGGAGCCGGGGTGGTAGCGCAGCCGCGCGGCCACCTTCTCCCAGGCCGGGCTGGCCTCCGGGTCGAGCGGCGGCGGCGGCAGCAGCTCGGCGATGAAGTTGGACGACACCTCCAGCCGGTCGTGCACCCGGGCGTGGAAAAAGCCGGCGCGCCAGTTGCCCCAGACGTCCTGACTCTGGTGCACGCCGTGCAGCCAGGCCGCCCAGGCCGCACTGCCGTGGTGCACGGCGGCGCCTGGCGGCAGGGTCAAGCCGTCCAGCGCGGCGCCGTGGTTCAGGCCCACGTCGGGCAGCACCGTGGTGCCGGCATCGACGTCGGGTTGAGGCGTGATGTCCAGCGTCCAGCCGCGGATGCGCTGCTGCGCGGTTTCGCGCGGACGCAGCCAGGCCAGGTGGTGCGCCAATTCGACCGGCGCGTCGTAGGCGTAGACGGTGTCGTGCTGCACGCGCAGCACGCTCGGCGTGGCGTGAACCGAGGCGGCCAATTCAGCCGCTTCAGCCGCTTCAACCGCGTCAGCCACTTCAACGGCTTCAGCCACGGCGGACCCCTCGGCCAGACCGGCCCGGTCGGGCACCTCGTCGCTCAGGTCGTCAGCGGGGACGGGGACGGAATTCGGCACGGCGGTCATTGCCAGATGCTGCGCTCGGGCGCGCTGACGTGGGAGAAGAGGTGGCGGCTGACCTCGTCGGACAGCGCCCGGGTGGCGTCGCCGCAGCCGCGCAGCGCGGCGATCAGCGCGGCGTGCTGGCCGGCGGCGTCGGCGCGGCCGAGCTCGGCCAGTGACCATTCGTGCGGCCGCGGCAGCGACTGCGTCACCGCGTTCGACCAGCCCGGGTCGTGGCGGGCGAGCTTGCGCAGGCGGTCGCGCATGGTGCGCGCCACCCAGGCCAACGAGCGGGGGTTGTCGGTGTCCATCACGAGCAGGTGCAGCAGCGGCAGCACCTCGCGGCGGGCCTGGAACTGGGCGCGGTAGGTGATGGTCGAGTCGAACAGGTCCAGCAGCAGCGCGAAGCCGTCGTCCGACTCGGGCAGGCGGGCCTCGAAGCCGCAGGACAGCGCGTGCGCCAGCATCTCCAGGCGCTCGACCTGGCGGCCCACGCTGAGCAGGCGCCAGCCGTCGTCGCGGGTCATGCGGTCGGTCTGCGCGCCGGTGATCGCGGCCAGGTGCGTCGCTGCGCGGCCCAGCAGCTGCAGCACGTCGGACAGCGCCTCGTGGCCCTCGACGCCCACGCGCGCACTCAGGCGCTGGCTGAAGTTGGCCTCCAGCTGCTCGATCAGCGACCAGTGCTCCTGCGACAGCCGCTCGCGCAGTGCCTGGGCACAGCGACGCAGCGCGCGCAGGCTGTAGGCCAGGCTGTAGCCGCCCTCGGCGTCGCCCAACGCCCGCACCAGCGCGCGCTCGAACAGCCGCGCCGCCTGCGCCGAGGGATGCGCCGGGGACGGCACGCCCGCGCCGATCAGCCCGTGCCGGTAGGCCAGGCCGTGCAGCACGTCGAGCACCGGCGCGCTGGCCGCCGGCAGGGCCTCAAGCGCCAGGCGGGCCAGGCGCACGGTGTTCTCGGCCCGCTCGGTGTAACGGCCCAGCCAGAAGAGGTTCTCCGCCGAGCGGCTGGTGATCGAGCGGTGCCAACCGGTCAAGTCCTCGGGCGCCAGCGGGCGCGGCAACAGGCTGGTCTCGTCGACCGCGCCCTCGGTCAGCACCCAGGTGTCGGTGCTGGCGCTGCCGCGCTGCATGCTCAGGTAGGCGTCCACGCCGGGACGGCCGCTGCGCGGGCCCGTGGCGCCCGCTGCCGCCGCTGCGATGTCTTTGGCGTCCGCGGCCGCCTTGGCATCCACGGCGGTCTTGGCGTCGGCCGCGGCTTTGGCGTCTGCCGCCCCCTTCAGCGCGTCCTGGCGCGGGGCCACCCGCGTGAGGCCGCCGGGCAGCACGCACCAGCCGCCCTGGCCATCGGCCATCGCGTACACGCGCAGCACGACCGGGCGCGGCTCGATGCGCCCATCGCGCCAGATCGGCTGCTCGGAGGGCCGCACCGGCGCAAGCAGGGTGTGCGCGGCCGGGTCGGCGTCGATGCGCGCCACCCAGGCCTCGCGCTGCGCGGGGCTGAGCGCCGCGGCCAGCACCGGCTCGAAGTTGCGCGTGACGCTGCCGTCGCGGAAGGTGGGCGCGATGACGAAGTCGGCCAACCGGCTGCGGTGCGTGGCCCAGACGCTGTCTTCGCCGCACCACCAACTCGTGGTGGCCGGCAGCTGCAGCTCCTCGCCCAGCAGGCGCTCGGCCACGCCGGGCCAGAAGGCGTGCAGGCCGGGGCTTTCGAGCACGCCGGCCCCCGGCGCATTGGCCACCAGGACCTCGCCGGCCCGCATGGCCTGCACGAGACCGGGCACGCCGAGGGTGGAGTCCGAGCGCAGCTCCAGCGGGTCGAGCCACTCGTCGTCGACCCGGCGCAGCAGCACGTGCACGCGCTCCAGGCCATGCAGCGTCTTCAGGTACAGGCGCTGGCCACGCACGGTCAGGTCCGAGCCCTCGACCAGGGTGACGCCCAGGTAGCGCGCCAGGAAGACGTGCTCGAAGTAGGTCTCATTGGCCGGCCCCGGCGTCAGCAGCGCGACGCGGGCGTGCGCGCCGGCCGGGCTGGCGCTCAGCAGCCCTTCCATCCAGGCGCGGAAGGCCCCGGCCACGCGCTGCACGCGCAGCTCGCGGAAGGCCTCCGGAAACTGCCGCGCGATGATGAGGCGGTTTTCCAACAGGTAACCCAGGCCCGAGGGCGCCTGGGTGCGGTGACCGACCACCCACCAGCGCGCGTCCGGCCCGCGCGCCAGGTCCAGCGCGATCAGGTGCAGCCAATTGCCGCCCGCCGGGCGCAGGCCGTGCATCGGCCGCAGGTATTGCGGGTGGCCGTAGATCAGCGAGGGCGGCAGCAGACCGTCGCGCAGCAGCCGCTGGGGGCCGTAGACATCGGCCAGCGCCGCGTCGAGCAGGCGGGCGCGCTGGCGCACCCCGCTCTCGATGTGGGCCCATTCCTGCGGATCGATGAGCAGCGGCAGCAGCTCCAGCGGCCACTGGCGGGCGCTGTCGTGGCCGTCGGCGTAGACGTTGTAGGTCGCGCCGTCTTCGCGCACGCGGCGCTGCACGCGCTCCAGGCGCGGGCCCAGGTCCGTCCAGAGCTCCGGGCCGCCCGCGGCGAAGAAGCGCTGCCACAGCGGCGCCAGGCCGCCCGTGGCCGACGCCGCGCCCGTGAGCGCAGCGCGCAGTTCGTCATGGTGGCCTGGACTGCCACGCAGCGCCGCGGCGGCGGCCAAGCGCGCAGCGTCCGGCAGATCTTCCGACAGCAGACTGGTTTGCATGCCCGCATCATGCCCTGTAACGATGCGTGTCGGCATCCGTGCTGTCCGCAGACCGGAGTTGCCCAGATGAGGCGCGGGCATTTCACCCATCGGCGGACGACGGCGGCCTCGCACCTCAGACGCGGCGCAGGTCCAGCGTGAACGGGAACTCCCAGCTGCGCTTGGGCTCGCCCACCTCGACGCGACCCGGCGTGTGCCCCAGGTCGAAGAAGCGCGCCAGACGGCGGCTCTCGGCCTCGTAGGAGTTGATCGGGAAGGTGTCGTAGTTGCGACCGCCCGGGTGCGCCACGTGGTACTGGCCGCCGCCCATCGAACGCTGCATCCAGCGGTCCACCAGGTCGAAGGTCAGCGGCGCGTGCACGCCGATGGTCGGGTGCAGCGCCGAGGCCGGTTGCCAGGCGCGGTAGCGCACGCCCGCGACGTACTCGCCGGTGCGGCCGGTGGGCTGCAGCGGCAGCGGCACGCCGTTGACGGTGACGACGTGGCGCGGATCGACCAGGCCGGTGACCTTGACCTCGATGCGCTCAAGCGAAGAGTCGACGTAGCGCACCGTGCCGCCGGACGAGCCCTCCTCGCCCATGACGTGCCAGGGCTCCAGCGCGTTGCGCAGCGTCAGGTGCACGCCGCGCGCGGTGATCTCACCCACCTTCGGGAAGCGGAATTCGAAGTGCGGCGCGAACCAGGCGGCGTCGAAGGCGTAGCCGGCGAGCTGCAGGTCCTCCATCACGTCGTCGAAGTCCATCTGCACGAAGGTCGGCAGCAGGAAGCGGTCGTGCAGCTCGGTGCCCCAGCGCACCAGCGGCGCGCGGTAGGGTTCCTTCCAGAAGCGCGCGATCAGCGTGCGCAGCAGCAGCTGCTGCACGATCGACATGCGCGCGTGCGGCGGCATCTCGAAGGCGCGCAGCTCCAGCAGGCCCAGGCGGCCGGTCGAGCTGTCGGGCGAGTAGAGCTTGTCGATGCAGAACTCGCTGCGGTGCGTGTTGCCGGTGACGTCGATCAGCACGTTGCGCAGCGTGCGGTCCACCAGCCAGGGCGGCATGTCCTGGCCGTAGATCGCCTTGTTGCGCTCGATCTCGGCCAGCGCGATCTCCAGCTCGTAGACCTGGTCGTTGCGGGCCTCATCCACACGCGGGGCCTGGCTGGTCGGGCCCAGGAACAGGCCGGAGAACAGGTAGGACAGCGAGGGGTGGTTGTGCCAGTACACCAGCAGCGAGGCCAGCAGGTCCGGGCGGCGCAGGAAGGGCGAGTCCGCCGGGGTCGCACCGCCGAGCACCATGTGGTTGCCCCCGCCGGTGCCGGTGTGGCGCCCGTCGAGCATGAACTTCTCGGTCGACAGGCGCGACTTCCAGGCCGCGTCGTAGAGGAATTCGGTGTGCTCGACCAGATCGCCCCAGTTGTGGGCCGGGTGGATGTTGACCTCGATGACGCCCGGGTCGGGCGTGACCGACAGCATCTTGAGGCGCGCATCGCGCGGCGGCGCGTAGCCCTCCAGCACGATCTTGACGCCCAGCTCGGCCGCCGTCGCCTCGATGGCGGCGAGCAGGTCGAGGTAGTCCTCCAGGTGCGCCAGCGGCGGCATGAAGACGTACATGACGCCAGTTTCGACGCCCACCTTCTCGGCCTTCGGGCCATTGGCGCGGCGCGGATCGCGCACTTCCACGCACAGCGCGGTGCGCGTGATCCAGTAGGCCGACTGGAAGCGCTGCGGGGACACCGCCAGCTCCGCGGTGGTCAGCGCGCGCAGCGGTCTGGCACCGGGACCTGTTGCCCCGTCATTCCCGCGCAGGCGGGAATCCAGCCCCGCCTCGGACGACCCGCCTGGATCCCCGCCTGCGCGGGGATGACGGTCGGCCGTATCGGAGAGGTCACCGAAGACGTACTCGCCTTCCTGCGGTCCGGCCTGCATCGCCACCACCCCACCTTCGGCAAAGCCACCGCCCACCGCATGCGAGGCGTACTGGGTGCGCAGCTGCTGGCCCTCAGGCAGGCTGCCGCGCGGCGCGAAGGGATCGTGCTCGTGCAGGTACGGGTAGTCCCCCTCGGCCACCCAGGGCAGCGAGTCCAGCGGCAGGCGGTAGCCCATCGGCGAGTCGCCGGGGAAGAGGTACATGCGCTCGTCGCGGAAGAACCAGGGCCCCGTCACCCAACGGGCGCCGGCCAGGCCCGGGCCGTCGTGCTCGCGCTTGAGCGGCAGCACGTAGCCGACTTCGGAATCCAGGCCCTGCTTGTAGACGCGGCGCAGGCGGGCGCGCTCGAGCTCGTCGTCCAGTCGGCTGTCGAAGGGGTCGACGTTCACCGGCAGGCGGCGTTCGCGCCAGAGGTAGTACCAGGTGTCCTCGTAGCCGGTCTGCAGGTAGGCGTCGGTCAGGCCGAGCTTGCCACTGAGGTGGGAGATGAAGCGCTTGGCGTCCGCGGCGGTGTAGGCGTGCGCATCGCGCTCGTCGGCGAACAGGGAGGGGTCGTGCCAGCAGGGCTGGCCGTCCTCGCGCCAGAAGATCGACAGCGCCCAGCGCGGCAGCTGCTCGCCCGGGTACCACTTGCCCTGGCCGAAGTGCAGGAAGCCGCCGGCGCCGTAGTGGTCACGCAGGCGCTGCACCAGGTCCTGCGCAAAGATGCGCTTGGTGGGGCCCAGGGCGTCGGTGTTCCACTCGGCGCCGTCGCGGTCGTCGACCGACACGAAGGTGGGCTCGCCCCCCATCGTCAGGCGCACGTCGCCCGCGGTCAGCTCGGCGTCCACCGCGCTGCCCAGCGCCAGCACGTCCTGCCACTGGTCCTCGGTGTAGGGCTTGGTCACCCGCGGGGACTCGTAGATGCGGCTGATCGACATCTCGTGGCCGAACTCGACCTCGCACTCGTCCACCGCACCGCTGATCGGGGCGGCGCTGGTCGGATGCGGCGTGCAGGCCACCGGGATGTGGCCCTCACCGGCCAGCAGGCCGGAGGTCGGGTCCAGGCCGATCCAGCCGGCGCCGGGCAGGTAGACCTCGCACCAGGCGTGCAGGTCGGTGAAGTCCACCTCGGTGCCGCTCGGGCCGTCGAGCGCCTGCACGTCCGACTTCAGCTGGATCAGGTAGCCGGAGACGAAGCGCGCCGCCAGCCCCAGGTGGCGCAGCGCCTCGACCAGCAGCCAGCCGGTGTCGCGGCAGGAGCCGCTGGCCTTGGTCAGCGTTTCCTCCGGCGTCTGCACGCCCGGCTCCAGGCGGATGGTGTAGCGGATGTCCTGCTGCAGCCGCTGGTTGATCGCCACCAGGAAGTCGATGGTGCGCTGCTCCCCTTGATGGTTCAGCGGCACGCTGTCGAGGAAGGCCTGCAGCGCCGGGGTCGCCGCGGCGGGGACCAGGTAGGGCGCCAGCTCCTCCTTGAGCGACGCCTCGTAGGTGAAGGGGAAGGTCTCGGCCCCCGGCTCCAGGAAGAAGTCGAAGGGGTTGTAGACCGCCATCTCGGCCACCAGGTCGACGGTGACCTTGAACTCGGTGGTCTTCTCGGGGAAGACCAGCCGGGCCAGGTAGTTCGAGAAGGGGTCCTGCTGCCAGTTGACGAAGTGGCCCTCGGGCTCGACGCGCAGCGAGTAGCTCAGGATGGGCGTGCGGCAGTGCGGCGCCGGGCGCAGGCGAACGACCTGCGGGGACAGCCCGACGCGACGGTCGTAGCTGTAGCGGGTGACGTGGTGAAGAGCAACGTGGATGGACACGGTGGGCCCTGTTCAAAAGGAATGGCATGGGGCACCCTGGCCGAAAGCCGGGCGCCCCTTGAATCTCAGATGGGCCGACGCTACGCCGGCCGCATGCAAGGCAGATGAAGGCCGAAGGGCCTCAGTGCACCGCCACCAGGAAGTCGCGGCTGATGCCCACGCCCAGGTCGGCGACGCGGTCGAGGAACTGCGTCAGGTAGGCATGCAGGCCGGTGGCCAGGATTTCCTCAATGCTGCCGTACTCCAGGTCGGCATTGAGCCGCCCGGCGCGGCGCAGGGTCTGGGCCGACAGGTCGTTGGCCACCAGCTGCAGGTTGCCGACCACCTCGTGCATGCAGGCGGCCAGCGAACGCGGCATGTCCGGGCGCAGGATCAGCAGCTCGGCGACCTTCTCCGGCTGGATGACGTTGCGGTAGACCTTGCGGTAGACCTCGAAGCCGGAGACCGAGCGCAGGATCGCCGACCAGTGGTAGAAGTCGTACTCCTGGTCCTTGGCGTCGGCGGCGCCGTAGAAGTCGCTCTCGACGGCGTGGAACTTCACGTCGAGCAGGCGCGCGGTGTTGTCCGAACGCTCCAGGAAGGTGCCGATGCGCACGAAGTGCAGCGCCTCGTCGAGCAGCATCGTGCCCACCTGCACGCCACGCGAGAGGTGCGAGCGGAACTTGACCCACTCGAACAGCGCGGCCGGATCGCGCTCGAAGGCCTGCTCCTTGAGCAGGCGGTTGAACTCCAGCCAGGTCTGGTTGGTGGTTTCCCAGACCTCGGTGGTCAGCGCACCGCGCACCGCCCGGGCGTTCTCACGCGCCGCACGCAGGCAGCACCAGATCGACGAGGGGTTGCGCTCATCGCGCACCATGTAGTCCATCACGGAGCGGGCGTTGACCGCGCCGTAGCGGTTGGCGTAGTCGGCGGTCAGCTCGGAGATCGACAGCAGGCCACGCCAGCCGGTCTCGGCCACGGCGGTGGACTGGGGCAGCAGCGAGGTCTGATAGTTGACGTCGAGCATGCGCGCGGTGTTCTCCGCACGCTCCATGTAGCGCGACATCCAGAAGAGGTGATCGGCGGTTCGGGAGAGCATAGAAATTCGTCTTAAGAGGTTGGCGCGAGGCGCAGATCGTCGAATCAGCGTCCCGGATCAGGACTCGAGGACCCAGGTGTCCTTGGTCCCGCCGCCCTGCGAGGAGTTGACGACCAGCGAGCCCTCCTTCAGCGCCACGCGGGTCAGGCCGCCGGGCACCATCTGCACCGTCTTGCCCGACAGCACGAAGGGCCGCAGGTCGATGTGCCGCGGCGCGATGCCCTTTTCGACGTAGGTCGGGCAGGTCGACAGGCTCAGCGTGGGCTGGGCGATGTAGTTGCTCGGGTTGGCCAGCAGGTGCTCGCGGAAGGCCGCGATCTCCGCCTTCGTCGCCGCCGGGCCGACCAGCATGCCGTAGCCCCCGGCGCCGTGCACTTCCTTGACCACCAGCTCGGGGAGGTGATCGAGCACGTACTGCAGGTCTTCCTTGACGCGGCAGAGGTAGGTCGGCACGTTGTTCAGGATCGGCTTCTCGCCCAGGTAGAACTCGATCATCTTGGGCACGTAGGGGTAGATCGACTTGTCATCGGCCACCCCGGTCCCGATCGCGTTGCTCAGCGTGACGTTGCCGGCCCGGTAGGCCGACAGCAGGCCGGCGCAGCCCAGGGTCGAATCCGGGCGGAACACCAGCGGATCGAGGAAGTCGTCGTCCAGGCGGCGGTAGATCACGTCCACTCGGCGGGGGCCGCGCGTGGTGCGCATGAAGACGAAGCCGTCCTTGACGAACAGGTCCTGCCCCTCGACCAGCTCCACGCCCATCTGCTGGGCCAGGAAGGCGTGCTCGAAGTAGGCCGAGTTGTACATGCCCGGCGTGAGCACCACCACGGTGGGCTCGTTGACGCCACCCGGGGCGACGCTGCGCAGCGTCTCCAGCAGCAGGTCGGGGTAATGCGCCACCGGGGCGATGCGATGACCGGCGAACAGGTCCGGGAACAGCCGCATCATCATCTTGCGGTTTTCGAGCATGTAGCTCACGCCGCTGGGCACGCGCAGGTTGTCCTCGAGCACGTAGTAGCTGCCCGAGCCGTCCGGGTTGCCCGCGCGCACGATGTCGATGCCGGCGATGTGAGAGTACACGCCACCGGGCACGTCCACGCCGATCATCTCGGGGCGGAACTGCGCATTGCGGGTGATCTGCTCGGCCGGCACCAGGCCGGCCTTGATGATCTCCTGGTCGTGGTAGACGTCGTGGATGAAGCGGTTGAGCGCCGACACGCGCTGGCGCAGGCCCTTTTCCATCTCGCGCCACTCGTGCGCCGGGATCACGCGCGGGATCAGGTCGAAGGGGATCAGCCGCTCGGTGCCCTCGCCGGAATCCTTGTCGCCGTAGACCGCGAAGGTGATGCCTACGCGGCGGAAGATCATTTCGGCCTCATCCCGCCGGGCCCGCATCACATCGTCGGGCTGCTGCTGCAGCCAGCGCTGATAGGCCGAGTAGTGGGCACGAACCGCCTCAGGGGCGGCGTACATCTCGTCGAACATCGTTTTCATGGAATGGTCGGAGTGAATACAGGATCTTTAGCAAGTTCAAGGCCATCGCCCCAGGCGGGGGCGTGCCAGTAATGGGGCCGCTGCGCACGTTCGCAGCGGCCGAATGGAGCGGGACCGTCATCGCTGTGCCAGCGCCAGGCGCCGCAGCGGTCACTGCGAAACCAGACGATGCCACGGGCGCGATAGCGCGCCTCCACCTCGCCGGCTGGGTGACCGTAGCGGTTGCGCCACCCCATCTGGGCCACCGCGATGCGCGGACCCACCGCCTGCAGGAAGGCGTCGGACGAGGAGGTGCGGCTGCCGTGGTGCGGCACCAGCAGCACGTCGGCCGCCAGATTGAGGCGACCCTGGACGTGGTCATTCACAAGGCGCAGCTCCTGCTCTCGCTCGATATCGCCCGTGAGCAGGGCCGCTGCATGGCGGCCCTCAACACGCAGCACGCAAGACAGCCCGTTCGAGGGCAGAAGACGCTGATTGGCACGGTCATATTCTCGCTCCCGAGGATGCAAAATCTGGAAGCGAACGTCGTCCCAAACCCACAATTGACCTGCGATACAGGGCTGGTGCGGCGCCCGCGCACGCAAAGGGTGCAACAACTCCAGTGAACTCATGATGTGGTGCGCACCGAGCTGGCGCAATACGGCCGATGCACCACCGATGTGATCCCCATCCCGGTGCGAAAGCAGCAGCACATCGAGCCGGCCGACGCCCTCGGCCTGCGCCAGCGGGACGAGCACACGCGAACCGGCGTCCGCCTCGCTGGAGTAGCGTGGCCCGGCGTCGTAGAGCAGCGTGTGGTGACGCGTGCGCAGCAGCACCCCGGTGCCCTGCCCCACATCCGCGGCCAGCAGCTCGAACTCGCCCTCGGCCGGCCGATCCAGCGGCGGCGCGAGCATCGGCAGCATCAGCAGCGCGCCCCAGGCCCGCATCCGTAGGGGCAAGGGCCAGACCAGCAGCAGCGCCCCCACCAGCGCCGCCGCCTGGCACCACAGCGGTGCCACCGCGGCCGACCAGCTCGCCCCCGGCCAGCGCGCCATGACCTCAAGCGCCGCCATCATCGCCTCGACCAACGCTGCGTCCAGCGACCACAGCGGCGCCCAGACCAGCCCGGCCAGCGCCAGCGGGGTGATCACCAGCGTCACCAGCGGAATCGCCCAGGCGTTGGCCAGCAGGCCCACCAGCGAGACCTGCTGAAAACACAGCAGCGACCAGGGCGCCAGGCCGACGCTGGCCACCCACTGACTGCGCCAGCCCGCACGCAGCGCCTCGAAGGTCGCACGAACCACGCGGCCCAGCCCGCCCCAGCGCCCATTCCAGCGCCCACTCCAGCGCCCGGCTTCGGCCGACTCCGGCGTCGCAGCCGGATCGGCCCAGGCCGCCCGCTCGCCCACGCCGCCCGGGGCCGCCGCCACGCCGAGCCGGTCCGAGCTCATCAACAGCGCGACGGCCACGAAGGACAGCCAGAACCCCGCCTGCCACAGCGCCCAGGGGTCGAAGGCCAACACGGCCCAGGCGGTGGCCCAGAGCACCAACGGCCCTGGCCAGCGCCAACCGCCGCTGCGCAGCAGCGTGGCGGTGGCCAGCATCACCACGGTGCGCTGCGCCGGCACACCCCAGCCGGCCAGCAGCGCGTAGACCAGCGCCGCCAGCAGGCCGCCCCACTGCGCCGCGCGCGGCGCAGGCAGCCAGTGCACCGCCCGCGGGCTGCGCCGCCAGAGCCAGCCGATGCCGCGCCCGCACAGCCAGGCCCAGAGCGTCACGTGCAGCCCGCTGATCGCCACGAGGTGCGCCACGCCAGTGAGGCGAAAGACCTCCCAGTCGCTGCGCTCGATCGCCGCCTGATCGCCCACCGCCAGCGCGGCCAGCACGCCCGCGGCGGGCCGGTCCCCCACCTCGCGCCAGATCGCGTCGCGCCAGGCCTGGCGGGCCTGTTCGATGGCCCGCAGCGGCGTGAAACCGGCCGGGCCCAGCCGCAGCGGCTGATCCGCCTCCCGCAGCGCCGCGCTGCTGCGCACCGTGCCGGTGGCGCGCAGGCCCTGCTCGAACATCCAGAGCTCGTAGTCGAAGCCGTTCGGATTGAGCGAGCCGTGCGGGCGGCGCAGCCGCAGCGTGAAGCGCCAGCGCTGCCCGGCGCGCGGCAGCTCATCGACCGCCCAGGCGGGGCCGCCGCCGGCCTCGGCCTCGCGGGTCCAGCCCAGCGACACACGCGTCGGCAGCGCGCCGGGCACGGCCAACACACGGCCGCGCCACCAAGCGGCCTCGATCTCGAAGGGGAAGCGGATCCCTTCGGCGCGCCGCACCGGCAGCCCGGTGATCACGCCAACCACCTGCAGGTCCTCGCCCTCCAGCTCAGGCGCCAGCGCCTCGGCCAGCCGGCCCGCCGCGCGCAGCTCGGTCAGCCCCCAGCCGATGCCGCCGCCGCCGGCCAGCGCGAGCAGCAAGGCCACAGCGGCCCAGGAGCGCCGCCCCCGGCGCTGGCCCGCCCCTGCGGCAAGCCACAACCCCAGCCCCAGCACCAATGCCAGCGCGAGCAGCCCACCGCCCAGCGCGGCCCAGCGCTGCGCAGGCAACGCCAGGCGGGGCTGCAGCGTCTGCAGCGCCGAGCCGAGCATCCAGGCGGTGCCGGCGGCAAAGATCCAAGCGTGGCGGCCCATCGTGCTCTGCGGCGCTCCCCTGTGGCGCCGTGGCGGCGCCAGCGTGCAGTGTAGGATTCCCGCGACGCGATCGCGTGACGAACTTCCGACTCGCACGGCGATCCATCCCTGTCCCGATTTCCTCCCGGAGTCCCGATGAGCATCCAACAACGCCTGGCCGCGCTGGGCATTTCGCTGCCGCCGGTCGCGGTGCCCGCCGCCGCCTACGTGCCCTTCGTGCGCACGGGCAACCTGGTCTTCCTGTCCGGCCACATCGCCAAACGCGACGGCCAGGTCTGGGCCGGCCAGCTGGGCCGTGACGTCACCACCGCCGAAGGCCAGCAGGCCGCGCGCGGCGTGGCAATCGACCTGCTGGGCACGCTGCAGGCCGCCGTCGGCGACCTGGAGAAGGTCACCCGCCTGGTCAAGGTGATGAGCCTGGTCAACAGCACGCCGGACTTCACCGAGCAGCACCTGGTCACCAACGGCGCCTCGCTGCTGCTGGCCGAGGTCTTCGGCCCCGAGCGCGGCGCGCACGCACGCAGCGCCTTCGGCGTGGCGCAGATCCCGCTGGGCGCCTGCGTGGAGATCGAGCTGATCGCCGAGGTGGCATGAGTCTGATCAACGCCCTGCTCGCCCGCCTCACGCCGCGCCTGACCTGGGCGGCGGTGGCGTTGGCCTGCTTCGGCTCGGTGGCGATGGCGGTGTTCGCGCAGCACCGCTTCGACATGCAGCCCTGCCCCTGGTGCGTGCTGCAGCGGGTGATCTTCCTGGCCATCGGGCTGGTGGCCCTCGCGGGGCTGATCGCGCCGGCCCGCGCGGCGCAGGTGCTGCTCGGCGCCGGGGGCGCGCTGCTGGCGCTGTGCGGTGCGGCCGCGGCGCTGTACCAGAATCAGGTGGCGGCCAAGTCGGCCTCCTGTGCGCTGTCGCTGGCCGACCGCATCGTCTCGGGCCTGGGCCTGGACCGCTGGCAGCCCGAGGTCTTCGAGGTGCGCGCCAACTGCGCCGAGGCGGCGGTGTCGATCCTGGGCGTGCCCTTCGAGATCTGGAGCCTGCTGCTGTACCTCGCGCTGGCCGCCGCGGGCCTGTGGCTGGCGCTGGGCCGGCCGGGTGCCGGCCGCCGCTGACCCGTCGGCCATCGGTTCACCCAGAACGACAAAAAGCCCCGGCCGCAAGGCTCGGGGCTTTTTTCATTCACCGGCGGCAGCGGTCAGGGACCACCGCACCGGATCAACGCCGGAGGGATCCTCAGGCGAAGTTGGCTTCGGCGAAGGACCAGTTGGCCAGCTTGTCGACCACGGTCTCGACGAACTTCTGGCGGGCGTTGCGGTAGTCGATGTAGTAGGCGTGTTCCCACACGTCCACGGTGAACAGCGCGGTGTCGGCGGTGGTCAGCGGGGTGCCGGCGGCGCCCATGTTGACGATGTCCACCGAGCCGTCGGCCTTCTTGACCAGCCAGGTCCAGCCGGAGCCGAAGTTGCCCACGGCGCTCTTGACGAAGGCTTCGCGGAAGGCGGCGAAGCTGCCCCACTTGGCGTTGATCGCCGCGGCCAGCGCGCCGGTGGGCTCGCCACCGCCGTTGGGCTTCAGGCAGTTCCAGAAGAAGGTGTGGTTCCACACCTGGGCGGCGTTGTTGTAGACGCCACCGCTGGAGGTCTTGACGATCTCTTCCAGGCTCTTGCCGGCGAACTCGGTGCCCGGCACCAGGTTGTTCAGGTTCGTGACGTAGGCCTGGTGGTGCTTGGCGTGGTGGAACTCGAAGGTTTCCTTCGAGATGTGGGGGGCCAGCGCGTCAGCGGCAAACGGCAGAGCAGGCAGTTCGAACGACATGGTCAGGTTCCTTCGAGGGGATCATTGCTGCGTTGCAGCGAAGAGGAATACGGCAGCGGGCGATTGTAGGTAGCTGCGCCCGATCGTGCAGAACTCCGCTGATCGCCCGCGGTCGCCCTGGGTCAAGCCCCGGCCGCTGGCGCCTGGGCCAGCTCGCGCGCCAGCTCACCCAGGCGGCGCAGGGCCGGGTCGATGCGCGGGTCGTCCGGGTGGCCGGTGTTGAGCCGCAGGTGGTGGGCGAAGCGGCCATCGGCCGAAAACAGCGCCCCCGGCGCGCTGCTGATGCCCTCGTCCAGCGCGCGGCGGTGCAGCGCCAACGCGTCCACCGCCTCGGGCAGCTCGACCCAGAGGAAGTAGCCGCCGGCGGGGTCCGACAGCCGCGTGCCCGGCGGAAAGTGCCGCGCCACCTGCCGGCGCGTGCGCTGCAGCTGGCCGGCCAGCGCCGCGCGCAGCTGCCGCAGGTGGCGCTCGTAGCCGCCCTGCGCCAGGTACTCGGCCAGCGCCAGCTGCGCCGGCAGCGAGGTGGCCAGGCTGCTCATGGTCTTGAGCTGCCGCACCGCAGCAGCGAAGCGGCCGGGCGCCGCCAAGCCGACCCGGTAGCCCGGCGCCAGGCACTTGGAAAACGAGCCGCAGTGCAGCACGCCCCCCGCCTCGTCGAAGGCCTTGGCCGGCGGGGCGCGCCGCAGGCCCAGGCCTTCGACGAGGTCACCAGAGCGCTCGCCGTGGAGCTCGGCGTAGACGTCGTCCTCGATCAGCGGCACACCGTGGCGCGCCAGCAGGGCGACCAGCTCGGCACGGCGCGCCGGCGGCATCAGCGCACCCAGCGGGTTCTGGAAGCTGGGCATGAACCAGCAGGCCGCCACCCGCTCGCGCGCCAGGATCTCGCCGAGTGCGGCCAGGTCCACGCCCTCGCGCGGGTCGGTGGCCACCTCCAGCGCGCGCAGACCCAGCCGCTCGAGTGCCTGCAGCGCGCCGTAGAAGGTTGGCGACTCGACCACCACGATGTCGCCCGGGCGCGTCACCGCCTGCAGGCAGAGGTTGAGCGCCTCCATCGCACCGTTGCAGATCACCAGCTCGTCGCTGGCCAGGCGCACGCCCTGCAGCGCGTAGCGCTGGCGCAGCGCGTCGCGCAGGCCCGCATCACCGGCGGTGAGCGCGCCGGTGATCTGCTCGGGGCGCAGCCGGCGCATCGCCCGCGCGCCGCAGCGGGCCAGGACCTCGAAGGGGAAGAGCCGCGCCGACGGGAAGGCCGAGCCCAGCGGCACCACCTCGGCGTCGCGGGTGGTCTGCAGCAGCGCGTAGCTCAGCGCCGCCCGGCCCAGCGGCTGGGCCTGGGGCGGCACCGGCGCCGCCGTCAGCGGCGACTGGGGCGTCTGGCGCAGGGGCTCGGCCACGTAAAAGCCCGAGCGCGCGCGGGCCTGGACGAGCCCACGCGCCTCCAGCTGCGCGTAGGCCTGGAACACCGTCGCGGGGCTGACCTGGCGGGTCTGGCACAGCCGCCGCACCGAGGGCAGGCGCTCGCCCCTGCGAAACACGCCGCGCTCGATGTCCTGCGCCAGCTCGGCGGCCAGGCGCTCGTACAGCAGCCCTGGGGCATCGGGCAAGCTCATCTGATCCGGTCGATTTTCAAGAGTTCTGCATCTTACGCATCAGATGCGGCGCGGCGACGATCCAGGGCATGGACATGAACCTGGCCACTGCGGGCCCCGCCGAAGCGCCCGCCATCGAACCCTGGACCAAGATCCACGCCCGCGGCGTCAGCGGCCGGCACAACCGCTGGCGCTGGGCACTGGTCGTGATCACGCAGCTGCTCTTCTACGGCCTGCCCTGGCTGCGCTGGGACGGCCACAGCGCCGTGCTCTTCGACCTGGAGGCGCGGCGCTTCTGGCTCTTCGGCGCCGTGCTGCTGCCGCAGGACCTGATCGCGCTGACCGCGCTGCTGGTGGTCAGCGCGCTGGCGCTGTTCTTCGCCACCGCGCTGGCCGGGCGGGTGTGGTGCGGCTTCGCCTGCCCGCAGACGGTCTACACCGAGCTCTTCACCTGGATCGAGGCCCGCTGCGAGGGCGACCGCCGCGCCCGCCAGCGCCTGGACGCCACGCCCTGGGGCGCGACCAAGCTGCTGCGCCGCGGCGGCAAGCACGCCGCCTGGGCGCTGCTCAGTGGCTGGACCGGGCTGACGCTGGTGGGCTACTTCACGCCGCTGCCCGAGCTGCTGGCCGCGCTGGGCCAGGCCCACCTCGGGCCCTGGGAGGGCTTCTGGGCGCTGTTCTACGGCGGCGCCACCTACGCCAACGCGGGCTTCCTGCGCGAGAAGATCTGCCAGCACATGTGCCCCTACGCGCGCTTCCAGGGCTCGCTGATGGACGCGCACACGCTCACCGTCGCCTACGACGCGCAGCGCGGCGAGCCGCGCGGGCGCCCCGCGCGCAGCGATATCGGCCGCGGCGGCCGCGGCGGCTGCGTGGACTGCACCCTGTGCGTGCAGGTCTGCCCGGTGGGCATCGACATCCGCGCCGGGCTGCAGTCGGCCTGCATCAACTGCGGCCTGTGCATCGACGCCTGCGACCCAGTGATGGACCGCATCGGTGCGCCGCGCGGGCTGATCCGCTTTGCCTCCGAGGTGGAGCTGGCCGCCGGCCGAACGGCGTCGCCCACCGGCCCGGTGCAGGCCCCGCCGCCACTGGCGCGCCGCCTGCTCGCCCAGGCCACCCGGCCGCGCGTGGCGATCTACGGGCTGCTCCTGCTGATCAGTGGCGGGGCACTGATCGCCGCCCTCGCGACGCACCCCACGCTGCGCCTGGACGCGATGCGCGACCGCTCGGTGCTGGCGCGCGAGACCGCCGACGGCGGCGCCGAGAACGTCTACCGCCTGCTGGCGATGAACGCCAGCGCCCGGGTGCGCGAGGTCCAGCTCAGTGTGGCCGGAGGGCCGGCGGGCTTCGCCCTGGACGGCCGCGACCGCCTGCGGCTGGAGCCGGGCCAGTCTCAGCCCGTGACGGTGACGCTGCGGCTCGACGCGGCCGAGCGCGCCCGCCTCGCCGGTGCGATCCTGCCGGTGCAGCTGCGCCTGAGCGCGAGCGACGGGGACGCTTCCAGCGCTGAAACCGTCGAAGCGACCAGCACCTTCATCGTGCCGCGCTGAGATCCAACGGCGCTGGACCCGGATCGCTCACAGGTCCCGCTTGGACATCTTCTGCCGAAAGGCCTGGTCGATGCGGATCTCGCGCAGGCCCGGCTCGACGGTGAAGGCCTGCCCGGCCGCCAGCGTGCCGGCCTTCGCCACGCGCAGGTAGAAGCCGCAGTGGCCGGACTCGGCCATGGCCTTGGCCGCGCGGGCAAAGCCCATCACGGCGACGAACTTGTAGCAGGGCTGGCGCGGCTCGCTGACCACCAGCTCGCAGTCGGGCAGCCGCAGGCGGTCGCCCACCCAGACCTCGGTTTCGAGCAGGCCCTCGATCGTCAGGTTCTCGCCCAGCGCGCCGCTGGGCAGGCCCTCGTCGAGCAGGCCAGCGTCGACCTGCTGCTCGCGCCGGGCCCACTCCCAGAAGGCGTAGTGCTCCGCGGGGTAGGCGTACACCGCCTTGGCCAGGCCACCGTGCACCGTCGGGTCGGCCTGTTCATCGCCCGCCAGCCCCAGCGGGCCGACCGCCACGGGCCCAGGCACCGCCCGCTTGTCGAAGGCCGACATCACCGTGCGCCCGCCCACCGGCAGGCGGCGCACCTGGCCGACGTTGACGGCCTTTACGCGGCCGGATGAAGGGGTCGAAGGGCATGTCGTCATGGGCGTTCCTGGGCAAGGGTGGATGCGTCGGCGGGCGCGGCGTCCGCGTGCACCGCCAGCACCTGGGCCTGCAGCCGGCCATCGTGCAGCCGGGCCTGCACCGCCTGGCCCACCGCGACCTGGGACGCAGAGGTCAGCGCCCGCCCCGCCCCATCGCTCAGCCAGGCGTAGCCGCGCGCCAGCACCTGCTGCGGGTCCAGCGCCGCCAGGCGGGCCGCGCGCAGCGCCA
>Ga0228698_1000120_pt1 | contig 71117 bp, 99 predicted proteins | sample McNCre117_Aug_MG_FD_178015 | JGI IMG/M metagenome (GOLD analysis project Ga0228698, IMG submission 178015) | Freshwater microbial communities from McNutts Creek, Athens, Georgia, United States - 1-17_Aug_MG | ecosystem: Environmental > Aquatic > Freshwater > Creek | place: USA: Georgia...
CAGCCGCCCTGTTCATCTTGGTTAAGGGGGTAGTAGCCCGCCAATTGCTCTAGTAATTTTCTTGGGGTCATGGCCTAAATTATAACAAAAATACAGCATTTTATCAACACTCTTCTACGTCAGGTAACTCGTGGTAGAAGTTCAGGGCTTTGGCGGTCAGCTCTGCGTCGTCGGAGTCAAAACACTCGCAGACCTAGTCGTCGTGCCCATAGACGTCGGTGTGCGTGTCCACCACCGTAGCCGTGAAGCAGCAGTGGCCCGACTCAGAACCCGCCAGCACCTGGTAGCGGGGCGCGCTCATTCTTTCTCCCCCGTCACGCTGTCGCGGAACTTCACGAAGCGGGGGTGCCGCAGGGAACCGTCGGGGGTGCGCTCGTGAAAGCCGACCTCGATGAGCCGGCCGATCACCTTGTCGTGGTTCTTGGTGATCTCGGCGCGCAACGCCTCGTCGATGCCGGCCACGTTGCATGTGCCGCCGTTCTCCAGCCGCACGATGAATCCGCCAACCTGGCCCTCGTACTTGCCGGAGCCCTCGAAGACACCGCAGACGCGGAACTCAGAACTCTCGTAGCCCTTGATCTTCAGCCAGGCGTAGGAGCGGGTGAGTGTGTAGGGGGCGTTCAGGTCCTTGACGATGACGCCTTCACCGCCCTCGGCCCAGACCTTGGCGACGGCTTCCTGCACCTCAGCATCGCTGTTGCATTCGACGCCGGGGTGCAGCACGATGTTGGGGTGGTTGACGTGCTGGATCATATTCCCCAGCAGACCTTGGCGGGCTGAGAGGCTGAGGCGGTTGCCCTCCGTACCGAACCAGTCAAACACGGCGAATACCGCGTCCTCGGCAGCCTCGCTTTTGCGGCGTACCTGCGAGACAGTGTCATTGAACGTGCCTGAGGTGATCTCGCCGTCAAGCATCAGGATGGCCTCACCACCCGTCGGGGTGTACTTTGGCAGGGCCTTGGCGATCGCCTCGGCAAGGTGGGGCACGGTGTTGATGGGCTTGCCGTTGCGCGACACGAACTCGACGGTGCGCGCGGTCAGGTTGCACACGGCGATGGCGCGCATGCCGTCGAGCTTGGTCTCGACCCACACCGGCCAACTCTTCACACGCTTGGGCTCGTAGACGTGGCTGAGCTGGACGTCGAAGGTGGGGATCTTGTACAGCGGCAGAGCGTCATTCACCGTGTCCGCCGTGAACCCGGCACGCAGGTCCTTGAGCAGCACACGCTTGAGCAACTCACCCGACTTAGGGGACAGCTCTTTCATGTGGAAGGCGATGTTCTCGACGGCGGCGCCGCCGGTAAGCTGCCGGGAGGCCAGCTTGTCAAGCAGTTCGAATTCCTCGGCGCCCCACTGGTCGGAGCCAGTGCCCGGCGGGATCTTGGTCTTCTTGCCGACGCCAAAGGTCATGAACGGGTCCAGGGCGTAGCGCAGGACGCGCAGCTCGCCGGGGTTCAGGCCCTTGATGATGGCGGCCTTCTCCGCCTTCTTGCCGGTGGCGGCAATGGCGTCGATCTTGTCGAGGAGTTGGTCAGTGTAGCTCATTGTTCAGGTGTGCTTGGAGGATCATGAGGAAGTCGTCGGGGCCCAGGTCTTCGACCGGGCGCAGGTGGACGCCGAGGGTCTCGCAGAGGTACTCCTCGGCGTCGGCGCACAGGTCGTGCGCCTCGCTGACAGCGTTGTCGTGGGACGTCCAGAAGCGGCGCCACGGAGTGGGAGTGCCGCCGCCTACGGCCTGGAAGGCGAACAGAAGCACCGCCTCCTTCCAGATGGCAAAGCCCAGGTGGACGACTATGTTGCCGCCGGCCATGCGGAAGCAGTTGGCCATGGCCTGTGGGGGCCGGGACTCCCACGGCATCGCGTCAGGTGGTGGTTCTTTTTCTTTCATCAGGTTCCCAGTGGGTAGGCCTCCTGCCCGGTAAGGCGCATGCGGCACAGGCGCTTGCCGGCAGCTCGGGGGTGGGGTTGGGGCCGTAGGTGTGCCGCCACGCCAAGGGACGGCAGACAGTACGCAGGTACGATGTCGGCGACGTTGGCGGGGAGGCCGTGCACGGCCAGGATGTAGCCCTCGATACGTCGCGGGGTGACCAGGCTGGCATCAATGAGCAGCTGGTCGACCTCGATGATGACGTTGTCGGGGGTGGCGGGGATGGAGATAGCCCAACCAGAGGGCTGCAGAACGAACTCGAATTTCAACGGACACTTCACGGGAAAGGGACTCCAAATTTCACGAAGGGCCTGCCGCTTGGCAGGTCGGGTAAGGCCGGTCTTCTCGCCGGCTCAATCAATTCGTTGACGCAGATCAGAGGTAGCTGGGGTACGCGTCGAGCTTCATTCCATCGCTGTACTTGTTCAGGTCGGACTGCGGCGTGAACAGCCACGCCTCACTGTCCTCGACCAGAATGAACTCGCCGTACTCCTCGCTGAAGTAGTCAAGCACGGCCGCCTGCAGCTCGACCTCCATCTGCACCACACTGGCCGTCATGTCCGCCTGCGCCCGGGCCAAAGCGTCGCCGGTCAGAGACGTCTGGGCAAGGTTGTTGCGCTGCGCGGTGGCCTGCGGCAGGGCGGCCTCGATCTCACGCACCTTGTCACTGTCCGCCCAGTCGGGCTTGACGGCGGGCACGTCGAAGATGTCTTGGATGTCGGTATCGTTGCGCTCGGAGCGCTCAGCCCGGCTGTACCCGTCGATGTACCAGCAGTCGTCGCCGGCGGCGATCACCCCCACCTTGGCGCTGTTGAGGAACTCGTGGTACTCGCGGCGCAGACGAAAGCACTTGGGAGCTGTATAGCCACCTCGCACGTCGCACCCGCCGTGCACCATGAGGACAACGTGCGTGGGCTCGTAGTTGCAGCCCTCCAGGTCCAGCGTCCAGTACTGGACGGTCTGGCTCAGGTCGAAGTCATCGGTGTGGTTGTAGGTGTTGGTGCACTGGACTTCATGGCGATACATCCCCGCGTCGCTGTCGTTGGCCTCGGCCTGCACCATGTTTGCGAACTTCTCGGCGATCCCGAACCACGAGGTGTCGGGGAGGGTATCGGCATGGGCGTCCATGCGGGCCTGCAGTTCCGGGTCGAACTCCAAGTTGTGCACCATCCAGTGGTACAGGCTGACCGACGCGCACATCTCGAGCTTGCCAGGCCCGCTCTCCGTCGACTTGCGGTACACGGAGAAGTCTGTGTAGCTGACGGGGGAAGCGGGGAAGTTCTTCGACTGGTTGCGCTCCCAGTTGCGGCCGTAGGCGCCGCCGCTGTCAAGGAAATGTTTGCCGGTGTTCTCGGTCAGCATGCCGATGATGACGTTCACTGTGCTCGGGGTGTCGAGTGTTTCCATGGGGACTCCAAAGTTGTGCCTCAATGTGAGGCGGTGCGCTGCAAACGCAGCTCGATGGTTTTGGTCCGCGCGCCGTGGGCGGGAAAGCCCACGATGGTGTCGCGCTGCCTGGCGCACAGACCACAAGTTGCGCAGCTGACGTCGTCGCGGACGGTAGCGGGGCACACCACAACGGTGCGGCCCTTGGGCGTCTTGACGTTCTGTTTCGTGTTGGCGGGCAGAACGCACACGACAGGTCCCGCCTGCAGGTCAGCCAGCTCGTCCGCCTCGGCCACCGAGTTGGCGGAGAGGTTGACGGTCAGGCCGCGCAGGTTGGCCATTGCAATGACGTTGTAGTTGGCCTCGCCGCGGTAGTGCGAGTAGGTGAACCCGCGCTTGCCGACGTTGGCGTCAAGCAGCAGGCCCAGGGCCTGCTTGTCGATGTTGCGACCGTCGCCGGGCAGGTCGCCGGCGACGTTATGCCGCCACAACTGCATGGGCGGCAGCGTGGACACCGCATCGCAGAACATGTCCCAGCCCATGCCGCGGTCGCCTTCGGTGACGTGGCGCCAGTGCTTGGACAGGGGGAAGTTCTCGGCGTAGCACCCGGCGCCCTTGAAGGCGCAGGTGGTGGGGCAGGTGGACGATTCCGTGATGCTTGTCGGGATCGGGCCCGTCTTGGCATTGTCGGATCGCAGCGTGAGGTGAGCGTAGTAGTTTTTCTTCACCGATTGAACTCCAAGGTTGTTGCTGTAACTGGTTCCGGAAAGGTCGTCAAGTCAGTTGGATTTCCTCCCCAGCGACGTCGTAGTAACGGGTGATGACATACGGGCAGAGATCGATGTTTGAGCAGTAATGCTCATCGAGTCGCGCCTGAACCCAGGCTTTGAGGTGCTCGCCGTCAAGGTGGGCGGGCACGTCCAGCATGAACCCTTCAACACGCTCTACGCCGATGCGAACGGTGCCACTCATAGCATCTCCTTTGTGCTGGTGTCGAAGATCTGGACGATGGGGTCGTACATGACGACGGTATCGACGACCTCGACAAAGTCGGCAGCTTGCGGGATGCCTTCAGGCCCGACCTCGATGATGTTCTGCACATACTCACGCAGCTCGTCGCCGGTCAAGTGATCGGGCACTTCGAGCGTCCAGGTCTCGCGCTCCCACACCGCCTGGTCGCGGTGGACAATGATCTCTTTTGCCATCACGCCCTCGCTAGGTAGGTCATACCGTCACACGTGAACGTGGTGTAGTCCTGCCGCAGCTCTTCCGCAGCGGCCTCCCAGTCGATGTGATTCAGGGGCCAGCGCTGGTCCCGCGGGAGCATGCCGCAGTCGTCGGCAAGCTGCTGGGCGTACTCGGGGAAGTACGTCTCCTTGATGAAGGTCTCTGGGCACTGGCGCAGGTCTGGTACTCGGGCACGTTCTCCAGCAGGAACGCGGCGGGGTTGACGCGGTTCAGCACGACGAGGAAGCCGTGGGCGAGGTGGCCGACCTCGGGGTGGTCCTCCATCTTGGTCAGGCCGTGCTTGGACTTGCCGGCCTTGCTGGCGCCGGAGCAGGGGATACCCGCCACGAGCAGGTCCGCCCTGGGCATCGAGGCCATGGCCTCGTCGTCCTGGATCAGCTCCTGCAGCGGCGCCGAGTACAGGGCGGTGCCCTTGTCGATGACGGGGTTGTGCTGGCGGGCATGCTCCAGCAGGTCAGCGTCGATCTCGTTGGCCATGACGGTGTGGGCCTGCACGCCGGCCTGCAGCAGGCCTGCGTGGGCACTGTGGTCCAGCACACCGCCACCGAAGCACACGCCGGCGATGGCAAGGCTGGTGGCCACGCCGGCAGCTGCTCGCTTGATGCGCTCGACGGCCTTCTCGTGCGAGGCCAGGTGCGAGATGGTGATGCGACCGTCGGTCTGCACGACCTTGACCGCTTCGGCCCCGGCAAACGGCGCCAGCAGGACGGCGTTGTTGATGTCGATGACGGGGGTGTCTTCCTTGCCGGGGACGCTCTTGCCCGACACGATGAACTTGCCGTCGTCGGCAAGTTCCAGTGTGACGCGCTTGGGCGTCGTGGTGATGTTGTAGCGCTTGCCGCGGGAGAACCCGATGTCGCGCAGGGCGTTGCTCTGGAAGTAGAGGCGGGGCGCGGCGCGATGCCCGCCGACTTTCTTGACGATGTATGTCATGGTTGGACTCCAAAAGGTGGGGCAAGGCGCCCCGGGGTTAAATCACTTCAGTGTCGAGTGGGGGGCAGGCAGGCCTCCAGGATCTCCTCGTGGCCGCGGTCGGCCGACCGCTCAAGGTCTTCCAGCCGCAGGCGGATGGCGGTACGGAGCTCGTCCGGTGTGATGTTCTCTGCGTCGTTGCCGGTCACGACGGTGAAGGCGAGGGTGCAGAGGTGGGAGTAAGTCTTGGGGGCGTCAGCCACGGTGTCCCTCAAGCGTGGCGATGCCAAACTCCGCAAGCGCGGACTCCAGGTCCTTGGCCGGCATGCCGCCCAACTCCTCCAGGGTGAACACGACAACGGCGTAGCCCTTGGCCCGCAGCTCACCCACCGCCGACAGCTGGTCATCCAGGTCGGTGATGACCTCGACCTCGTTGTCGACGATGAGGATCTTCCAGCGGTCACCAGGGTCTTCACCCTGGGCGATGACGGTGCCGTTGACGGAGTGGTTGCACTGCAGGAACGGCAGGGCGTCTTTCGCCTTGGCACCAGGCTTGAGAAAGTGCTCGATGATGTAGACGATCCAGTCGGCCATGTCGTAGGCTTTCTCGCCACCGTCCCACAGGATTTCTGTGCCGTCATCAGACGGCGCCCACTGGCACCAAAGGCCCGGCTGGCCCTTAGGCGGCTTGTTGAAGTCCCGCACCCCTTCGCGACCCTGCCCGAACGGTGCAGGGTCGTCGACGTAGTAGGGCCCCTGCTCACGGTCCATGCGCCGGGTCTGATTGAACTTGTGCAAGAACTCGCGCTCCCGCTCGTTCAGCGGCGGGCTCACCGTGAATGAGCCTATGAAATCTGTGCTGTATCCCATGTTGAACTCCAAGGTTGTGCCCAAGGTGGGCGGGGTTGCTGCTCAATACTCGGCAGCTGTCATGTTGTCTTCGGTGACGCCGGGCCATTTCTGCCTAGCCCGGTCGTAAATCTGCGTCAGGGAGATGTCCACCCAATCCACACGGTCGCCGACCCTTCGGTAGGCTGCGGCATAGCCGGTCAGGTAACGCAGCTTTTCAGCCCCGCAGACCTTGATAACCAGCACCTCGCCCTCGACAACCAGGGGCATGACGACGTCGTCGAAGGTGAACTGGTGCTCGACGTCAGCGTCGTCCGTCATGAAAGAGGGCCAGTCCCCGAACCCGCCGTCGTCGGGGTAGAGCCCGAACTTGCCTTCCGACTCGATCACCCTGAGGTTCCAGAATTTCGCCATCTCGCGAAACTTGGCCTCGTCTGTGACCCTCACGTAGTTGGTCCTTGCGGACCCGTACCAATCAGCCATGTTGCACCTCCTTCAGCTCCAGGCCTACAACCGTGACCACGTTGTCCTTGATCTTGATGCGCCAGTGGTCAGTGGGATCTTCACCGTGGGCGTCCACCACGCCGTTGACGAGGTGGTTAGCCTGCAGGAACGGCAGCTCCGACGCCGCCAGGCATCCAGGCCTGAGGAAGTGGTCGATCAGGTAAATGATCCACTCGACCATGTCATAGGCCTTCTCGCTGCCGTCCCACTGGATCTCGGTGCCATCGTCAGATGGCTCCCATTGGCACCAGAGCCCGGGCTGGCCCGCGGGCGGACGGTTGACGTAGACACCCTCACCACCCAGCCAGTGGGGGTCGTCGACGTAGTAGGGCCCCTGCTCGCGGTCCATGCGCCGCGTCTGACTGAACTTGAAGAGGAAGTCAACTTCCTCCGCGCTGAGGGGTGGGCTCACGGTGAACGCGCCCTCGAACTCTGTTGTGTACCCCATGTTGAACTCCAGGTTGTGCGCCAAAGCGGCGCGGGTTAAGAAACAGTGACAGGTGCTTTCGTCTCGATCCACACTCTCGCCCCACATGCAAGTGGGGCGTCCGGGCTGTGGACGATCTCGCAGGGCCCCTGGATGAAGGCGCGATGCGCCCTGCGGTTGCCCTTGTAGGTCTTGACCGTCAGCGGCGGCTCGTTCGTGCCGTTGACGCGGTTGGCCTTGATGACGTGCTGGTTGACGTGGATGATGGTTTTCATGCCTGGCGCTCCTGGGCGGCGCTGGTGAAGTGCTGCTCGGCAGCGGCGTCACGCTGGCGCTGGTTGTAGTCGTCGGCCCAGCGGTCGACCTGGTCGTTGACGTTGTCGGGGTCGTAGCCTTCCTCACGGAGGCGCTGCCGGATGGCGGCTTCATTGCTCATGGTTGGACTCCAAGGTTGTGCCTTTCGGCGGGGTTAGGCTGGCCGGTTACGGTCGACCCACGCGAGCACCTCTCGTACAGTCTTGTGCGACCAGTCGGGATACTCGAAGTTGGGGATGAGCGAGTTGATCGCGTCGGCGAACATCTCGTCATCGTCGTAGAGGTCGGAGGTCTTCTCGCTGGGCATGAAGCGCTGCAGGTACTTGTAGGCGCGGTAGGGGCTCATGTGGACTCCTTGAGTTGGACTGCGGGTTGCCAAGGGTTGCGGGGAGAAAACCCGTGCATTCTCAGCATGTCTGGAACGCTCGGGCTGCTGCAGAACGGAGGGGTATCCGGGCGCCCGCCCATCGTTCCACCGACCAGCTTGTGGCCGGTGGCGTCGTCGTGCAGGTTGTAGACGTGAAAGCGGGTGTTGTTGGTTTTTTCGGTCATGACAGCAGCTCCTCCGGAACGTCAACTTCTTCCCCGAGTTCGGAGACAACGTAGCAGCGCATGGCTGCTATCAGGGGTGTGGGGCCGTACCGCACGTGGTCGTCGCACTTCGCCGCCCACATGTCGAGCGCTGGCTGGTAGTACGTTTCTATCTTTTCCCGCTCAATGATCGGCCAGGCCAGCGCCGGGTCGGCGGAGTACGCGTATTCCCCCGCAAGGCTCAGGACAAAATCGTCGATGTCCTCGGACACCTCCTCCTCTAGCCTTGCCACCAGCCAGTCCAGCACGACGCCGGTGGCTTCGGATACTTTGATTTTGGTCATTCAATGCCCCTTGTGTATTCGGTGTATGGGTTGCAGCCGTCGAGTTCTGCCTCCTCGTCGTATAGGCGCCCCCAGACCCAATCCCAGTAACCTTGGCGGGTGTACCCGTCCGCAACTTGGCACCGCCACTCCGCCGACGTGTACGCAGGGTGTTCGTCACCCACACTGGTCGGATCGTATTTGGCCTGTAACTCGGCTGCGGAGAGCCGGAAGTCGCCTATGTTCCACTGCGTCATCAAGTTCTCCTCATGAGTTCCAACGTACGGACCCGACGCAGCTCAAGCTGGCAGTCGGTGTGGTACTGGAACAGGTTGGTGTAGTAGGCGGCGGGGTTGCCCGCCCGGTCTTTCTTGGCGCGCTCCGCTGCAGAGGGCACGAGCACAATCTCGCGGTTGCAGTGTTTGCACTTCATGACTCGAACTCCAGAGTTATGGGTGTGTCGCTGCGTGCGATGACGTTGACGTAGATGGGCAGTCGATCGAGCGGGTCTGCCGACATGCTCAAGGAGTTCTTGCCAGTCGTAGTTGAAGGCTTCGTTGTCTGCGCTGTAACAGTATTCGACTGCCATCACGCACCTCCGTTCTTGGCGCGGAGGACGGCTTCAACAGCGTCTATCTGTGAGTCAAAAAGTCCGTGGTTAGCCCACAACACCGTTCTCTCCGCATCCGTCAACTCCACCCACCGCGCTGGCTTGGCATACCCGGCATCCACCACAGTGCGCCCGCGCTCTGCGGCACATGGCGGACATATAAGACAGCATTTGGTCGCTGTTCCTGCGGCACCGCCTTTCAGTGGGTAGTCTTCAATAATCGGGGTGCCAAGTGAACAGGGCTGACGCCACTCAGGCCAACACCTGTTAGGGTGCATGTCCAGCCACATTGCAGAGTGACACGGTTCTATCCAGTGATATTCCCAGCGCCCACCAAACCAGCGGCGATACCACTGAAAACGGCTAAGGGCGTGCTTAAAAAAGAAGCTCCGAAAGATGTTCATCACGCACCGCCTTTCTTCGCCTCTGCCTCTGCTGCGATTCGCAAATTTTCCCAAAGCTTCCAAGTTTGAGAGCCAATTGCGTAGCTGTGCAGTCCACAGCTGACTGCGTGTTCTTCATTGCTAAGAAGCGCCTCTACCGCCTCCAGCAGCCGCGCATTCACCGGCTCTGGCTGTGCTGGCGTAGCGTCGTCAAGCAGCGCCTCGAATTGCTGATTGAGTCGCCTGAGCAGTGGCAGCGCTGCATCGTTCAAAAGTGCCAGCGCCTGATCCCTTGAAAAAGTGGGACGCTTGTCGGGCTGTGCTGGCGTGTGCGCGTCGTACCCCTTGCAATGCCCAGCGTAAAAGATGCGCCTGTTGACCGCGCTATCAAGCTGCGGACGTGCTTCAAAGTATTTGTCCGAGGCGGCATTGAAATGGCCCTCGCGTACTGCTAGATACTGCTCATGCGTAGGCTGTGCTGGCGCTACGGAAAAAATAAGGCCACGCGCCCACTTTGCACCCTCAATGTAGGCATGTATCTCGGTCGCCCACCATGTTGGATTAGCTGCCTTGGCATGCCTTTCAATTTCAGCGTCTGTTGATAAGGAAGGTACGCCCGGCGCTGCCGTGCGCTCACCACGGTTGAAAAGCATCATGGCGAAATTGCCAACATCAACCGGGTCGCCCTTGGGGATGTGGGCGACAAGCATGGATTGGAGGCGCTCCGTGGGGCAATCAACCTTGTCATCCCAACCGCAGTAGCCCTTTGCCCGTTGTGCAGCCATCTTGGCTTTCATGGCCTCTGCAAAAGCATCCACAGCGGCATCGTCGGGGTGTTGTGCTGGCGCTGCTGTGAGCGCTTCCAGTGCGTCGGCGGCTTCAAGCAAAAGTAAATGATCGGCGCTGGTGCCGTCGCCCAGACGCAGCCGTGCAATCAGGTCTTTGTGGTTAGTCATCAAGCATCTCCGAAGTAAACACGCCTTGCCAGTAAGCGGCACCCATTGTTTCCACATGCGCCGCGTTGAGAACATCGTTGATTTTTTCTAGGCATCCTCGCAGTTTTATCGTCGGGCCATTCCTGCCATGCAAAGACTCAATGTCTTTCAGAGCGATTTCAGCCGAAACGATCAACGGTAGTTTTGGTGAAGTCATATCAGTTCCTAAAACAAGCCACAATAAAAAGCAGGCACAGCACCGCCAGCCCGATGCCGAATACAAGCCCGAATGCGCATCCGAAAAGCGCGCAGCCGCGCTATCAGGTCTTTGAGGTCAGTCATTCAATCTCCTCCAAGAGAAAAACGGCAAACCAATCCTGCGCGTCCGAGAGTGTTTCTCGCTTTCGAGCAATGGTGTCCTCGCGGCCCCCAAACCCCAAACTGCGCTCCGCTTCTGCAATACGGTCTTGATGCTCTTTAATGCGTTCCATTGCCCTGAGAAGTTGCCCGTATGTCATGCTTGTCCTTTCAGTGCGGCCTCGATGGCGCGGGCGAACTCGTAGTCGCCACCTGCACGACCTGTGTTGTATCGCTGCGCAATTTGCTCAATTTGCGCATCCGTCAGGCTTGCGGCTGGGTGGGTGTAGAGCTTGACTCTTGTGTTCTTTCCGTTAAGAAAATCTCCGGGGTTATTTCCCGAGTAAAGCAACACTTCCCGACACCAGTGTTTCCCGTTTTCCGCCGGCAAGAGATGATTTTTGTGCACTTCCGCCACCGGCTCCCCCTCCGCCAGCACCGATGCGCGGCCTGCGTCGTAGGCTGTGCGCATTGCCTTGCGTGTGTTTTCTGGCGAAATCGTTGCGCAATGTGGCTCGTAGTTTTCTGACAGACTTCTGTACTCTGAGCCTTGAGGGCCGTTTATCAGAGCCGTTGGGGACGCTTCCGGCAGCGGCAGCTTGTCTGCTGGGTGTGTCATTTCGCCCTCCAATCCACCGAGGGCCGCGAGCGGTGCAGAACCCACTTGTGGCCAAGGTTGCGCACGGCTTTGACCCAGGCGCGCTGGTTGCGACGATTGACCTCGCGCGGAACGAGGTCGGAACAGAAGTGGCGGCGCACGCGGCGCAGGAGTGTGGTGTTCATGCTGGCACCTCCGGCACGGTCAGGCCGACCTCCACACGAATGTCCACACGGATGGCGTCGATCTCTTCCTTCTCGCTGGCGCGGTCACGCGCCAGGCACTTGAGCACCTCGATGACCTGGTCGGCGCGGTTGGCGCCGGGGATGCTCTCCGGGCGCCACGGCGTGTTCTCGCCGATCCAATCGAGCACGCGGTCGAGGCCGTCGGGGGCCTTGTCAATCACGCTGTCGCCCTCGGTGAGCTGGACAGTGACTGCCTCGTTTTCGGCGCACGGCGCGTCGCCGATCTCCTCAATCGCGTCGTAAGGAGACTCGTGCCACTTGTGGGGAGAGTCTGTGCCGTCCGCACGCAGGGAGTGAGCACCGGTGTAGTCGCCCAAGCCCCGGGTCCAGTACACGTGCTCAGGGTAGGACAGGTTGGCCCCCATCTTTAAGCACTCAACCGTCTGCCCGTTGCGCAGGCGGTAGGCCTTGCCGACCTGCATGCGCAGGGGCTTGGGTGCCGGGGTTGGGGCGGCTTCGCTGTCTGTGGCGTTGTCGCTGACGCTGACGTTGTCGGGGTCCTCCTTCTGCAGACGCTCGACGAGGTCAAACGGGTGGTCAACGCCCTCCGCCGCCCAGCGGCCTGACGCGGTAATGTACCGCCGAACGCCCCCCGACGCCCTGAAGGCGTAGGGTCCGATTTCGTCCTCATCGAACTCCACACACTCGACAACGGCGCCGTCACGGCGGCGGTAGATGCCGCCGACTTCCATGATGAAGGCGGGTGAGGTTTCCGCCACAGGCTCCTCCGGCTTGGCCACGACCTCCTGCAGGATGCTGTGGCCATTCGTGTGGCTGTACCCATAGCAACAAACACCACTCGCCGTGTACCAGAAGCCGTTGGACAGGAGAAAGTCGCCGTAACCGTCTGGCCCGTCCGGCGCCGTCACCACGTCGCCGACGAACGTCATGTAGGTGCCGCCCTCGCGCAGGGTCAGGACTTCATGTACGAGGCTCGGGCCGTTCAGCGGGCCGGTGTCCCCGTGACAGACACCGTGGTCGTCATAGGTGTACCTGCCCCCCGCCCACGTGTGGTCTCCAGAGCGCGAGTCACTCGACGTGTGCGGCTTGACCTGCACTTGGTCACCGTCGCGGGAAAGGTAGGTCGCGCCTTCGCGCAATTGCAGTTTGCTGCTCATAAAGTTGGACTCCAAGGTTGCGGCCCAAGGTGGGCCAAATGCCGGTGTGTCACCAGCGAGGCGAATCTTCACACGAAGATATTACAAATTGGCGACTCTTAAACGGAATTAAGGACTTTTAAGGTTTCTTACTGCAGGTGTTCAGGCTGTACTCAGCTTGTCATGGCAAGCGCCCCACGTGTGGGTGTCCCCGTGCCTGACAAGCGTGGAGCCGTCCGCGAACTCCATGCGGGTCAGACACTCCGCCGTCTGACCCAGCGTGTCGTTCAGGTCTTCGTACTCCACTGCCTTGGCGTAGAACGAGGCCCCGATGACCCTGGCCATCTGCTCGGTCAAACTCGCTGCGCCGTTGATGCGATCTGCGTGAACTTGTGCTGTGCTCACGGCTCAGTACCCCTCGAACATGCCAAGCGTGATGAAGTGCGCGAATTCGCGCCCCAAGTCGTAGGCCTCGATCAAGCCGTAATCGAAATAGGCCCGCGTGTAGTCGCTGCGGAATTCAGCGAAACCGGTCAGGAAGGCGCAGATGCGCTGGATTTCGTAGAACATGTCAAGTCTCCTTACAGGTTGTAGGTCTTGCGGAATTGCTCGATGGTTTTCGCCTCGGCCATGTCAGGGCTCCACGCCGCCAAGCCTGGCGGCGCGCGCCTTCAGCTCGCACAGCTCTTCGTCGAGCCTGGCGATGACGCGGCAGGCATCGGAAAGCTCATCTTCGAGGCTACCCACACACCCCAGAAGGTTCAGCACCACAAGGGTGAGCACCGGCGCCAGTTCGCCTGGGTGAAGGTGGAGCCCTTCCAGGTACGGCCGCACCTCCTCCATCGACCCCGTCCGTAGGGTGTCAGGGTCCGCGAACCCGAATTCCGTCCACCCGCTGAACCACTCCACTGGCGGATACGCGCTCACTTCACACCGCCTTCCGCGCCACAGTCCATCGCGTCGTCATCCCACTCGCTGGCCAACTTCTTGATCGTGCTGTCGTAGCCCGAGGCGAACGCCTCCAGCACGGGCAGGAGGAAGTCGCCGGCGTGCTTGATCGACAGCTCGGCGATCAGGGCCTTGGCGGTGATGCCGTAGCGGCGGTACAGGCTCGGGACGATGGCGGCAAATGGGGCGTACTCGCCGCGCAGCTCGCGCAGGTCGGGGTCGATGACTTCGAGGTGGGCGCGGACGGGCGTCCTGCCGTTCTGGCCAGGCTGCCCCAGTTCCAGATCGAGCTCGACGATGTTCCCATTGGCCATGCGGAATTCGAGTTCGACGACGCGCCGGGGCTTGATCTGTGCGGCGGAGTTGAAGAGCTCAAGGATTGAGAAGTGCGCGGTGGTCTCCACCGGCGTTGACGTTGTCGGGGCGCGCACAGAGACGAGCACACCGTGCAAGGGTGATTCCATGTTGGACTCCAAAGTTGTGGGGCAAGGTGCCCCGGGGTTACTTCTGCGTGCAGAGGGCGATCGCGAGGGTGAAGAGGCAGGCGCGATCGTCCGGGCGCCCCAGGCAGCCCCAGTGCTCAAGCGCCGCGCCCTTCGTCATGGCGACCCGGCGCCCCGCGTAGAACCGCCCCGCGTTCGACATCCACAGCCCGTAGTATTCACGGGCAATGAGGGTGCCGGCCACGCCGAAGGCGTGGGTGAGCTTGGGCACCTCCGCTCGGGGGTTGAGCACCAGGGAGCCCCCCACCTTGGCGAGGCTTGGCAGGTTCGCCTTTGCCTGGATAACGCAGCGGGCGCCTACCTCGGTGAGCAGAGGGGCGTCGAACTTATTGAAGATGAAAAGGTCGCCGCCGACTTTGACGAGGTTGGGCATGCTCGCCGAGACCACCATATCCAGGGTCCCCCGGACTTCAGTCAGCCCGGCGGCGTACTTGCGGTTTTTCTTGGTGACGATGAGGTCACCCTCGTGAATGGTCATGTTGGACTCCAAAGTGGTGGGCAAGGTGCAGCAAAGCGCTGCGGAAGTGGCTCAAGTGAGCCGGGAACGGGAGTGTAGACGTTGTCGGGGCGGTGCCGTTGACGTTGTCGGGGCAAGCTCGAAAGTGCATAAAAGCCTTGCGGGACAAGCACTTACAGAATTGGGCACCCCTAGACCTACGTTTTACAGGGGAAACGAGGTAAGTGCCCTTTTCTTTCAAAAGTCATTTCACATTATGAAATCACTTTTGAAAAAATACCTGAATCATTAAAAAAAAAACAGTCTTCATTTTTGAACCCTCTAAATCTTCAAGCACTTGTCAGGCAACAGAAATTTGGCACTTGACTAAAAAGGGTCGAGTACTACAAATTTCCAAGGGGTACTACTTTTTTGAGCAAGATTCTTGCTTTACAATCGTCATAAATAGTGCTCACTCACTTTAAAAATGATAGCAAAACACCGTTTCGGCAAGAATCGTGCCAGCTTGAGTAGGGCCTAAGTACCAATCTTCTCCAGGAAGCCCATGACAACGGCGCCGACGAGGCTCAGGCCGGCCACTTCGCCAAGCAGTCGAGCTTCTTGCTCGGTGCCAAATACCGCCGCCACCAGGCAGACAGCAGCTTGTACACCGAGGAAGCTGGTGAAGATGTAGGGCTTGAGCATGATTGAACTCCGAAAATGGGCACAAAGCCTTGCACAGCTTGCCCGTTTAGCTATCAAAACGATAGCGGAATTGGTTTGGAAACGCGGCGGGGCGCTATTCATCAACGGAATAGCGGTGCCAGACCTGGGCCCGTTGTCCCCGACAACGTCAAATGCAGAGCAAATGTCAACATTCCACATTATGAAAAGTTGGACTCCAAAGATGTCTGACGCAAGCGGACAGGCCTTGACCCAGGCCCCGACAACGTCAATGTCCGGGCACACTGGGCACGTTGGACTCCAAAGAGAGCTGACGCAAGCGGCCAGCCCCAGGCCCCGACAACGTCAAAGCGCCCGTAATTGCTGCGTTTTCAGCTATCGTTTCGATAGCAACATCAACGAGCAGTGGGCAATGACGTTGTCGGGGCCCCTGCCAGTGGCAGTGGCAGTGACGTTGTCGGGGCGTCAGCCCACCGCCTCGAAATGGCGCTTGATCCCACAGGCCCCGTCCCACGGGTTTGCCGCCCGGTAGGGCACAGGAGGGTTACCGCCTTGACTGCGGCGCCCAGTGCCCCCGACAACGGCACGGACCAGGGGTTTGCGCATGGTGCCGGCGGGTACTCGAACTACGACGCCGCTCGGGGTTTTACGTTTACGCATAGGTCCGCATCCAATTCGATTTGGAAGTGCGCCCGTCATCGGACGGAATCGAGGCTACGTAAGGACTGGCGTCGTAGACCTGGCGGCCTTGCGGCCCGCGCACAATTCCCCGGCAGCGGTCGGCTGCGTCGGTCGCCCGCAACAGGCTCTTGTATTCGCGGCCATACCGAGTCAGAACCAGACCGCCGCAAGGTTCGCCGTACCCGTCGTTGACGGGTGTTGCCCTGTAGACTTGGTACATGGTTCAGCCCCCGATAAAGGCGTGGCTCAGGTCGCTGAACCAGTAGTTGCCGCGGTCGGGCGTTTTGTCGATGGTCCGCGAAACTTCGGCGTGCAGCGCGGTGCGGAACGCCCGGTGATACGGCTCCAGCACAGGGGCGATATCGACTACACCCAGCGGCTCAGCCAGACGCGAATCGGGGATGGGCATGTAAAGCGCATGCTTCATGTTGGACTCCAAAGGGATGCCCCAAGGTGGGCGGGTTACAGGTCAGCTGGTCTGACCATTAGGGAAGGCACCCACTCGTACACCGATTCGAAACCGAATCGAGCGTAGAGTCGGCGCAGTCTTTCGTGGTCGCCGGACTCGGCGACCGCGATAAGCCCGATTCGAACGTGGCCACAGTCGCGGACCAGGTCCGCTAGGGCTTGGCTCGCTTGCCCCGGGCCGTAGGAGCGCAGCGAGGTGACAACGACCCCGCCAACGCCTACCAGGTCGGCCAGGTCACTGACATCGTCGTCAGTAACGATGCGGGTTGCCAGTAGGGCTTTCATGCTGGAATTCGAATCAAATCGGTTGCAACATACAACTCATGGAAACGGTCCGTCGGAAAAGTCGGGCATCAGAACCATGGTTCCTCCTGCAATGACTGGGGCTCTGACCATCAGAGCCCCCGTTATTGCACCCCCGACAACGTCAGAGCATTTCTGCACGACCGCTGGTCGTTGACGTTGTCGGGGTGCTCAGGTTTTAAACCTCTGCGGAAAGCTCCGCAGACAGGCCGGCCGTGCCGGGATTGCATAGAACGCGCCCTATGCGAGGGCGTTGGTAATTACGGTTGCCGGCCGGTTTTTGTCTACAGCTTTTGACGCCGCCTATCCTCAACGGGTGTACCTATCCCGGTCATGGCCGGTTCACACGGGCGCCGCAGGTTGGCCCAGGGTTCAAGCCTAGGACTTACGTTTACGGCGCACGGCGTTGGATACTAGACACGCCACCCTTGTTTCTTTCGAGCGAGGGCGCTGCTACGGGTTGTCTCCCGTAGGTTTCCCGTCTTTCAGGGGACCCCCGGCTCCCGCGTTTATGGGGCAATGCTATCGCGCGCTGCTGAGCTGATCGTTCCCCGTCAACGAACTTGTCCACGCCACTGACCTGTCAATCTGCGTTGTTCAGGCGTAGCATGGGGTTCGCTGACGTTGTCGGGGCCGGGCTTTGCGGTCGGACATTGGTTCAGGCGAAATTAGAGGGATGCGACAACGGGTAGCCCATGGCGGGCCCACAGTAGTTGTCGTTGTCGGGTTTTTATGGGACGGCGCACACCTTACCCGGCGAACCCGTCACGGGTTGCCACGATGAAAATGGGCTAAGCCGACTGCGGCAATTGACCAGGCAAAGCTCCGCCTTACTTGCGAACCCGTGGGTTGCAAGTGAAAGCGGAAAGAACCTAGGCCAGTCCGTGCAACCCGCTAGGGGTTGCGCGTCGGGTTAGTGGGCGATGCCACTAGATAGAGCACGGTGGATGCTCTATCTGGTGGCATCCGCTTTTGTGCGGATGCTGCAGAGGGTTAAACAGTTTCGAGGGTCAGCTCCGTGCTGGTGGACTTCCGCTCCGCGCTGGTGGACTCCAGCTCCGCGTGGGCGGACTCCAGCTCCGCGTGGGCGGACTCCAGCTCCGTGCTGGTGGACTTCCGCTCCGCGCTGGTGGACTCCAGCTCCGCGTGGGCGGACTCCAGCTCCGTGCTGGTGGACTCCAGCTCCGTGCTGGTGGACTTCCGCTCCGCGCGGGCGGACTCATAGGCCAACCATTGGGCAATGGTCCGCCCCAGTGCGAGACGCTTGCCCTTGGCTGTTGTCCACAATTGGCCAACGTGCTGGAGCATGGCCATGGTAGTGGCCTTATCGGGGCTTTGGTTATCGGGAATGAAGTAACCGAAAGCCGTCAAGGCTTTGATATCTCCTTTTGTCAGGCTTGCGCGCACATCAGCCAGAAATGGGCGGAATTGCCCATTAGTCAGGGCTCGAAGATCTGCGCTCATGGCACCGGCCATGCGGGCTGCTTTGGGCGCGAAGGCTTGCGCCGTATGGCTATGGGCAATGAGGGTTTTACCTGCTTTGTTTGCCCACGTGATAGCGGCATGTTCAGCAGGTGCGTTGGTAGTGATCAGATTTTGCATGGTGAAATTTTCCTAATGATTGCCCATGTTACTGCCATGCACCAAAATGGTGCACAGTATGCGCGCGCCCAGGGCGCTCGCAGTGTGGAGGATGAGGATCAGTAACATGAGCGATAGTGTGCCACAGCTATAATAACCAAGTAAACCATAGGGATATAACTCCATGACGTATAGGGTTTTTATGGCGCGGGATGGCCGAGGCCCGTCCCAGCTCCCTTTTTAGCGGCGGAAATTTTTCAAAACTTTTTAGTCGTGCTATACTACTGCCATGAAAAAAGACATTCTGAAAGCCGCCGTAGAGCAAGTCATATCCGGCGCCAAGTCTTCGTACCAAGCCAGCAAGGACACGGGGATACCCCCGGCGACCCTATCCCGAGCTGTGCGGCTCCACCCCGACTACGAAAAGGCCAAGGCTGACGGCCGGCTGAGGTCGATGCGCTCCGATCTGGTACCGCTGGACCCCGTAAAACTGCGTCAAATGCCGGAGTTGCAGGCCATCGTGGCGGAGTCCCTGAGCTACAACGAGGCTGCCCGGCGGTTCGGGAGCGAGGCCTCCAAGTGGCGCCGGTACACGATGGTCGCCTACCCCGACTACGCCAAGGCCCGCGAGAAGCCCAAGCGCCAGGACCCCGCCCAACAGGCCCTTGAAGACCGCCTGCGCGCCCTGGAAGAGGAGCTCCTTGCCCTCAAAATTCGCTCCGAAGAGGCCAAAAAAGCCCAAAATTCGAGCGAAAATCAGTGAAATTGACCCAAAAAGCGCAAAACTTCCGTGGATATTGACCAAAACGGCTGAAAAGCCGAGTATTCGGGGCAGAACAACTAGAGCCGCACCAATCGGCCGTCTGTCTCGATGGGAGAGCCAACACGGGTGTGCCGCGGCTGCGGCGCTGCCCGGCCGATGACCCAATTCAGGGTCAGTGGCCAGCGGATCCGCACGGAATGCAAGGCCTGTGAGAGTGCTAGGCGCAAGCGACGGTACGAGCTGCGCTTGAAGGCCGACCCCGAGGCCATCAAGAGGGGCTGGAACCGCGCAGCCAAGCGGTACAAGGCCCGCCACCCCGAGCGGCGCAGGGAAATCTCCCGCCGGCACTACCGCAAGCTGGTGTCGACCGACGAGGGCCGCGCCAAGGTGAACTCCCGGGCCGCGCCCGGCCGGCGCAACAAGACCCCGTGGTGCACCTGGCCCGAGATCTGGGCCATCTACCGGGAGGCCAAGCGCTTGACCAAGGAGACGGGGCGCAAACACGTGGTCGACCATTACGTGCCTGTAACCCACCCGCTTGTGGCAGGCTTGCATACGCCCGCCAATCTCCGTGTCATCCCCGAAGACGAGAACCTCTCGAAGTCGAACAAAATTCCCGCCGAACTTGCCCACCTCTTCTGGGACCTGCCCGAACACCTGACCTACCCGGGTTGACTTTTAGCCCCCGCCAGGCTGAGTTTCCCAGAGGCCATGAGCCTCGTCCCACCCGCAACCCCGCCCTCAATCCCCTCAGAACTGCCCCGCCGCGCCCTGGGGTCGAACCGCCCCACGCCCACCGCCGAGAACATCGTCCTCGAAGGGATGGCCGTGGCCGACCTCCTGAGCCTGCGCGCGCGGGTGGACGCTCTGCTGCCGGCCAGGGCGCTGAAAGATCTCGACATAGAGAGCGAGCTTGTCCTCCAGCTTGCCGCCGCCCAGCAGCTGCAGAACGAGGTGCTGCAAAGCGACGAGGTGCCCGCCAACCAACAAGCCCAGGTGCTCAACTCTGTCAGCTCTGTGATCGGCCAGATCGTGAAGATGCAGCAGGACCTGTACACCACCGAACGCCTGAAAAAGGTGGAGCGCGTGCTGATCGACGTGCTGCAGACCCTGCCCCAGGAGACGGTGGCGGAGTTCATGAACGCGTACGAGACCGCCCTCTCGCGTTGACAACCTTCATGAGTTTGCTGAGTATGGTCCCAGCCCTTGGCAGGGTATACGGAATCAACCCCGGTCGGACGTCTGCGCTTATTCCGGCGTCTGCCAACGCGATCAACGATCGTGAGACGTCCGACCAGGGTTGTGTATCGGAGAAGATCGTGCAAAACGACCCCGCCAACCTACGCGTGGTGCCTGCTCGCCTCAATCAGGCCAAGCTCAACAAGATTCCCGACTTCGTCCTCCACGAGATGTGGGGCATCCCCGAGAAGCACGTCTTCAGGGAGGCCGAGTGGACAACGCACTGACCCAGCACCTGGGGCGTCTGCGTACGACCCTGCTGAACCGCACGACCCGCGCGGACCTGCTTGAGTTCGTCTGCAAGAACACCTACCTGAACGGCAAGCCGTTCAGCACCAAGGGGCACGAGTACCAAGAGCGGATTTTATCCGACGTATCACAAGAAATTGTCATTGTCAAGCCCAGCCAAATTGGACTGAGTGAGCTGAGCCTGAGGATAGCCCTGGGACTTGTGAACATGATCCCCAACTTCAGTCTCATTTACACGCTGCCCACTGCAACGATGGCCAGCCTGTACACAAAGACGCGGCTGGATCCGATCATCAATGGGTCCCCGGTGCTGCGGGAAGCGGTGAGGGGCGAGCTCGACAGCTCTGAGGCCAAGCAGCTTGGCCCAAACAACTTCCTCTACGTGCGCGGCGCGGCCGTGGGCAACAGCGCCATTGGCTACCCGGCGGACTGCGTCATCAACGACGAAGTGGATTTCTCAGACCCCAACATCCTTGAAATGCTGGGGTCGCGGATGACTCACAGCCCGTACAGGTGGGGCATCAAGTTGTCGACCCCTACGACGGAAGGGGGGCCGATCGATGCGGCGTTTCAGGAGTCCCGGCAGCACTACAACATGGTGCGTTGCGAGCACTGCAACCACGTGTTCTTCCCGAACTACTGGGACCACGTGAAGATCCCTGGGTACACCGGGGAATTGCGGGACATCACGAAGGAGACCCTCACGCGTATCCGCTACCAGGAGGCGGCGCTGCGTTGCCCGCACTGCGACAAGGTGCCAAGCCTGCTGCCCGCGCACCGGGAGTGGGTCATCAGCAACCCCAACAAGGCGTACATTGCAGCGGGCTACAAACTTACGCCGTTTGATGCGCCTACCTTCATTTCGACGCCCAGCCTGGTTGCGGTGTCTACGAAGTATCAGCGCCTTTCGCAGTTCAAGAACTTCCACTTGGGTGAGACCGCGTCGGACGCGGAAAGCGGTGTGCAACCAGAGGACATAGACCGGGCTGCCCTGACACTGGAAAAGTCCCCGTTCACGTCTCACGTCATCGGCATCGACTTGGGCCTCACCTGCCACTTCATCGTGGCCGGCATGACGCCCACGGGCGGCATGGTGGTGGTGCATATGGAGCGGGTGCCGCTGGCCAGGTTCCGGGAGCGCTACGCCCAGCTCGCGCAGGAGTACCGGGCGTCCATCAAGGTGTCGGACCTGCAGCCCTACACGGACCTGATCCTGTCCATGTCGGACGTGGACGCCAACCTGTACGGGGCCACCTACGTCACGCGCCAGGGCATGGACGTGTACACCGTGCACCAGCGCGACGCGGATGTGAACAACGCGCTGGCCGGCGTGCGCCAGGTGAGCATTGCCCGCAACCAGCTGTTCGACCGCCTGCTCGCAGACCTGCGCGGGGGCAGCCTGCAGCTCCGCAAGACGGCCGACTGGGACATCCTCAAGGCGCACGCCTGCGACATGAAGCGCGCGAGCGCAACGCTCCGCAACGGCGAGTTCACCTCCATGTGGCAGAAGTCGGCCAAGGGCCATGACCACTATTGGCACGCTGTGGCGTACGCCTGGGTGGCCAACCAGATGCGGGGTCTCACGGTAGGCGCCTTCATGGTCGGCCTGCCTGCCATCAGCAAGTTCACGGTCAGGCACCGGGGTTGACTTTTCTCCAGCCACGACCCGAGTCTGGCCGGATGAAGAACCCTTTCAAGGCCCTGCTGAGCATGTTTTCTGGCTCGCCCGAGAAATCGGCGGGCAGCGCCCTTGCACCCATTGTGGACCCGAAGGTCAAGGGCGGGATGCAGACGCAGCCGTCGTACAGCAAGCGCACGGCCACCACCACGGGAGACCAGCGCCTGGCGGCGACCGACCGGCGTACGGCCAACCTGGACATCACCACGCTGCGCAACGGGATCTCGACCAAGTCGACGATTCACGACCTCGCGGCCGTCAGCCCCGACCTGAGCGCGTCCGTCTGGGCGTATGTGCGCCTGGTGGTCACGCGCAACTTCACCGCAGTGGCGCGCAACCAGGATGGCACGGCCAACCCGGAGGCGACAGCGGCGCTGCAGCAGCTGATCGCGCGGTTCAACCGCATGACGGATTACACCGACGGCTTCAGTGGAATGAGCTCACTGCACTCGGCGGCGGAAGTTTTGGTCAAAGAGCTTCGCCTGTACGGTGCGTGCGCCATGGAGCTTGTGCTTGACAAGGCGCGCATGCCCAACCGGTTTGCGCCCATCTCGACCACGCAGATTTTCTATTTCGACGACGGCACCGGCTACACGTACCCAGTGCAGCGGATCAACGGGCAAGACATCAACCTGGACATTCCCACGTTCTTCGTGGAGGTGCTCGACCAGGACCTGCTGACGGCCTACTCAGACTCCCCCATGGAGGCGGCCCTGCAGGCGGTCATCTCGGACGCGGAGTTCACCAACGACGTACGGCGCGTCATCAAGCGTGCGCTGCACCCGCGCCTTGACGTCAAGATCGACTACGAGAAGTACCGTGCGACCGTGCCCATGGAGGTACAGGTTGACCAGGACGCGGCTCGCGCTCATTACGAGACGTTCGTGGCAGGTATCCAGGACACGGTCAACAACCTCGAGCCAAGTGACGCGCTTGTGCATATCTCAGCCATTGAGGTGGACTACCTCAATAACGGCAATGTCACCCTCAATAAGGAATACGACACCCTTCAGAGCTTCATCAACGCCAAGGTGGCCACGGGCACCAAGGCGCCCCCGGCGGTGCTTGGCCACGGGGCCGGCAGCCAGAACATCGCGTCCACCGAGACCATGCTGTTCCTGCGCTACTGCGAGGGCGTGCAGAACAAGATCAACTCGATGTTCTCGCGCGCCTTCACCTTGGGCGTGCGCCTCATGGGCTACGACGTCTACGTCGACTTCGAGTTCGACCGCATCGACTTGCGGCCGGACGCCGAACTCGAGGCTTTCCGCTCGATGAAGCAGTCACGCATCCTGGAGCAGCTGTCCTACGGCTTCATCAGCGACGAGGAAGCGTCCATCCAGATGACAGGGCGCTTGCCCCCGGCGGGCGCGCCGAAGCTGAGCGGAACCATGTTCCTGCTGAACAAGCCCGCGGCGCCCAACGCCCAGCCCTACAGCAATACCTCGCAGGGCAACGGCGGCCCGCAGGACCAGAAGACCAACACACCAGAGCAGCCCAAGGGCGCTCCCATCCAGAGGGTCAAATGAACTTCGCAGAATTTCTCGACATTCGCTACTGGGCGGGGACGGAAGAGTCCCTGGCCAGCTACCTGATTTCGGTCAAGGAGCTGATCAAGACGGGTGGCGGCATCGTCACCGGCGGGCAGGGCGCAGCCTCCGTCCCCGGTGAAGAGGACGTGCCGCGCCTGTTCAGCCAGGTGGGCAACGTCGGAGTCATCCGCATCGCCGGCAGCCTGACCAACTCCGACAGCCCGTACCTCAAGTACTACGGGATGAGTGGGTACCAAGAGATCCGCGCAGCGCTGGTGTATGCCGCAAACAACGCGGACATCGGCGCGATCGTGCTCGACATCAACTCGGGTGGCGGTGCAGTGGCCGGTGTGTCGGACACGGCGGACTTGATTTCGGCCATCGACAGCAAGGTCAAACCCATCCACGCATTCTCTGACGGCGGGATGATGTCCGCGGCCTACTGGCTTGGCGTCAGCGCGCGCGACGTCACGCTCGGGCGCGTGGCAGAGGCGGGCTCCATCGGTGTGCTCACCGTGCACATGGAGCAGTCCAAGATGCTGCAGGACCTGGGAGTCACGCCCACGGTCATTCGCTCGGGCAAGTACAAGGCGCTGGGCAATCCGTACGAGCCCTTGAGCGCCACGGCCACTGCGGAAATTCAGAACCAGGTTGACACGCTTGCCGGCATGTTCACGCAGCACGTGGCGGATTCATTGGGCCAAACCTACCAGGCGGTGGACACCAAGATGGGCCAGGGCCGTGTGTTCATCGGCCAGGCGGCAGTCGACATCGGCCTTGCCCAGAAGGTCTCCTCCTTCGACACGCTCATCAGCAAAGTACAGGGTGGGATTGACAAGCAGAAAGAGCCACCCAAGTATGGTGCCAACCTTACAAAAGGACAACCTGTGAAGACCGCACTCACCGAACAACAGATCGCTGCACTGGCCCTCGCCGGCACTGCAGGAACGGTCGCTGAAGGCGCCGCACCTGGCGCTACTGCTGAAGGCGCGCCTGCTGGCGAACCCGCAGCTGCAACGCCCGCACCTGTCGCCGAAGACAAGCCCGCAGCTGCAGCACCCGCTGCCCCGGCCGCCAACGAGCTGGTCACCTACCTGCAGGGCCAACTGGCCGCTGAGCAGGCCAAGGGCGTCCAGGCCAGCATCGAGATCCGCGACCTGAAGGCTGCGTCGGAGTTGATGACTGCCTCCCACACCAGCATGCGCGAGATCGTGGAAGGCTCGGTAGCCAGCCTACGCGTGGCCCTCGGCCAGAGCGCATCCAGCTTTGCCGGCGTGCCCGACATGACCCTGCTTGCCGAGCACGGCCGCTTGATGGCTGACTTCAAGGCCAAATTCAAGGCCGGCGGCGTGGCATCCACGGCTGCCGCCGATACCGAGGACAAGAAGACCCCGGTGCAAGAAGACCCCAACCGTGCGCGCCGCCTGGCTGCCACGAGCGCGTAACCAAAACAAGGAGTAGTCAGTCATGGCCAAATTTCAGATGGGGATCTCCCTCAACACCGACGAGAACATCACCGCCCGCCTTGCGGACGGCACCGGCTCGGCCAATCAGTTCGACAAGACCGAGAACAACAAGCTCGTCAAGATGGTGGGCGACAGCCGCTACGGCCTGTGCGCCGCCGGCGACCCCATCGAAGGCCAGGTCTACGTGGCCAACGACATCGCTCCCGCCGACGGTTTCAACCTCGGCTCTGTGATGCCCCACGACGACGGCGCCCGCATCGCTGTCACCCTTGATGGCCTGCAGGCCACGCCCGGCGTCGGCACCGTCGCTGTCGGCGACTACGTGGTGTGCGGCACGGTGGTGGCGCGCGGCACGTCGCTCAGCGGTGCCAACCCCAAGGTGTGCAAGGCCACCAACCAGCCCGGCGCTGCGGTGACCGCCGCCGACAACCTGGTGGCCACGGTCAACGCCGCGATCGCCAAGATGATCGACCAGGCCAAGGTTGCCCAGTTCGGCTGGCGCGTCGTGTCCATCCTGAACGGCGGCACCGGCGCACCTGGCGACACCGCAGTCATCGAGGCCGTGTAAGCACGGGCTCCCAGAACAACAAGAACAAAAGGAGCTTTCCGTGACCAAACCTCTCGTTTATATCGACGCTCAGGGCAACCCGCAGGCTGCTGACCTGACGATCGAAATGTACCGTGACGCCTCAGCTTCCGGTGTCAGCCTGCGCCAGCATCTGGCCACGGTGTACCCCACCAACGACACCAAGTACGGCAGCGCTTACGCCCAGTTTCTGGAGCAGTGCGGCATCTTCGTGAAGGCCGACAAGGACCTGGGCCTGCGCCCCTCGTCCATGGACACCGTCCTGAACCCGAGCAAGGACGCCGCGTCTGCCATCACCAAGGACGGCATCCCCGCCTCCCGTATCCTGTTCCCGGCCGTCTTCCTGGAAGTGATCGAGAGCAAGCTGCAGGTGGACTACGCCACCAACCCCAACGCGCTGAACTCCATGATCGCTGTCACCGACAGCATCCAGGGTGACCGCTGGGAGCGCCCGGTGATCGACTACACCTTGGTAGAAGGTGCCCGCGCCAAGCCCGTGAGCCAGCTGGCCGTGCCCGACGTGATGATGACCATCACCGCGTCCGACAAGGGCATGCGCATCCCGAGCTGGGCGATCGGCATGGAGATTTCCGAGCAGGCCCTGCGCTCCACGACCATCGACCTGGTGGGTCTGGCTGTGGCTCGCCAAGCGGCTGTGGAAGGCAACGAGCGCGCCAACAACTACATCCTGTCGCTGCTCAATGGTGACGCGGACCTTGGCATGGTGGCCCTGAGCACCCTGTCGGGCAAGGTGACCAAGGCTTCGTCCTACGACAGCACGATCGTTGCTGCCGGCGCGCTGACCCAGAAGGCCTGGATGAGCTGGATCGGCAACCCCCAGCGTGCCAACAAGCGCGTGATCACCCATATCGTGACCGACTTGGCCACGGCGCTGGCGATCGAGAACCGCTCCGGCAAGCCTGTGGTGACCACGGACAACCCGACCAGCTCGCGCATCGATACCCTGATGCAGATCATCAACCCGACCTGGACCGAGAACGTCAAGATCTTCTTGTCGAACGACCCCAACTGGCCGGCCAACACGATCATGGGCCTGGATTCGCGTTACGCCATCCACCGCGTCAACTCACTGACCGCCCAGTACAGCGCCGTCGAGCAGTTTGTGCTCAAGCGCTCCACCGCCATGCGCTTCGACCGCGGTGAGCTGCTGTACCGCCTGTTCGACGACGCGTTCGACGTGCTGACGCTGATCCCGTAATCAACGCCGGCACCTGCCAGGGGCGAGTCTGCAGAACTGCGGGCCGCCCCATTTTTCTAGGGCCCCCACCATGAGCAACAAACCCACCCTGACCCTCAACCCACCGGCGCCACCCGCGTCAACGCCTCTCGCGCCGGCCGCCCCCAAAAAGGGCCTGGTGAGCACGAAGACCGGCCGGCTTGTCCACCTCTTCACCAACGTGCACTTCACGACCGAGCAGAAACTTCACGAAATCGACGCGTTCGTGCAGGCACAAGTGGACGCGGGCAAGCTCGTCGTTCAAGACCTCTGATCCTAGTGGGGGACCTTCCGCATGGCACTGACGAATTACTGCGAGTTTGACGAGGTTCGGGCCGCCCTGGGCGTGAACGACCTTGAGCTGAGCGACGCAGTCCTGAGCCTGCCGGTCTACGAGATCGGACTGATCCGGGAGCTGACGAAGATCTCGTCGTCCTTGCCTGCGGCTTTTTCCTCCATCAACGACAAGGACGAGGCATCGCGTACGTCGGCAGAAGAAGACCTTCTGTCGGCGACGCACCTGTTCTGCGTGTACGCCGTAGCCCGCCAGGCGGGCGTGCCGCTGCCCATGATGGCGCCCAAGGACATCGGGGACGGCAAGGCCACCCTGTCCCGCTTCTCGGGTGAGCCATTCACCGCAGTGCTGTCGGGCATCGACGCCGCGTACAACGCCGCCAAGACCGACCTGCGGGCGTCCCTGGACGCCTACGGCACCACCATCACCGCCACCAAGGCTACGGTGCCGATCACCGGGTTCGCCCGCGCGCAGCGCGTCACTGACCCTGTCACGGGGGCCTGATGCGCCTGGTCGACGCCGCCAGCTACTTCGACCGCACGCCAGTGTACGAGGCGGACGGCAGCACGCCCCTGTTCAAGGGGCAGCTGGACGACTACGACGACAGCAAACGCGACTCGGGCGCCGCGTACCGCCGCATCCTGTCGGTGCGCCCGGGCACAGCCATGCCGGCCACGCGCGCCGTCCGCATGTTCGACCTCACGTGGCTGGTCGGCGCCAAAGAGACCGACGGCCTTGACCAGGCCCACCGCGACAAGTACGTGCTGCAGCGCGCCGGCGTCAAGCTGACGGTCAACCGCTTGCCAGACTTCGTGTCCGGGGCGGTCGGCCAGACCAAGTGGGCGGACCCGGAGTGGCTCAAAGACAGCCACGAACTTGCCACCTCGTCCAAGGTGCCGCAGATATTCAGCGTGTTCCTGCCTCTGGGCACCGACGTGCGCGTGTACGACGTGCTGTGGTACGCCGGCGCCGCGTTCCTCACCATGGCCGTGCGCGACCTGCCGTCGGGCTTCCGCGCTGCGGAGTGCCTGGAGCTTGACCAGACCGTGCCGGCCATAGCCTCCATCACGCGCCGCACGTACGACCCAGTGGCCGGCAGCTTCACCAGCGCCGCCTCGGTGGACACACCTTGCCTGCGCGTGCGCTGGCAGAGCCTGTACCTGTACAGCTCACAGTCTGACACCAAGTACCAGGAAGGCGACACCAGCCTCGTGGTCGGCCCGTCGGTGCCTGTCAGCACGGCCGACAACGTCCTGTTTGACGGCGTCACCTGGCAGGTGCTGGACGTCGACTCGCTCGGCGGCGCCAACGTCATCCACGCGAGGCTGCTGTGAACGTCTCCAGCGCCGACCTGGGTCGGTTCTTCACGGGATACAACGCCGTGGTGCGCCGCACGAAAGATTGGGCGCACACCATGCCTGAGTACCGCCAGTTCGTGTGGGGGGTGTTCTGCCGCATCCTCGGAGAAACCCCGCAGTGGAGTGGCAAGGCCGTGGCCAACTGGAATCTGTCGGTAGGCGGCCCGGACCTCGACTGGGACCCGAACGTGGGCGACAAGGTGGACATCTGGGGCTCGGCCCACCAGCGCGGAGACGCCAAGTGGATCGAGTACGCCAAGGCTCGCAACCTGCCGCGCATCCGCGAGATCAACAGCAAGAACCACCGGGTCTGGATCACCAACATGGTCGAAGGTGACGACGACCATGGCAAGTCCAGTACCAACTACATACTGAGCCTGCAGTCCGACGACTACTGGGACAAAAAGCTGCGCTGGCAGAACAAGCCGTATGAGACGGCGGACGAGAGCATCCTGTTCATTCAGGCGCAGCAGTCCGCCAACCCGCGCAACCTGCGCGCCTTCTACAAGAGCTTCGACGCTCTGCTGCCCGGCACATGACCCCCACCCAATTCCAGGCCGCCATCAACGCCAACCTCGTCGACTGGCAGGCCACCAACTTTCCGGCCCTGCCCGTCGTCTTCGAGGACGGGCCGGCGCCGGCGCAGGACAGTATTGGCCCCATCTGGCTGGACGCCACGTTCCGCTGGTTCGGGTCCCAGTCCACGTCGGTGGGCATCACGGCCGGCGGGCGCTACACCGGTGCGGTGAGCCTGATGGTCTATTACCGCCCGGGCGAGGGCACCGCCCAACGCGAAGCCGTGCTTGAGAGCCTGAAGCGTCTGTTCAAGCACCGCCGCATCGGCGGCGCCACCCTGGGCTTCCCGCAGCGTGCCACGCCGACTGAGGCACTCGGCTGGCGCAAGGCCGGCTTGCTCGTGCCCTTCAACCTAGACGAGGTCTGACACCCCGGGGTTGACTTTCTCCGACCCATTTGCTGAGTCTGCTCTGAACTCTCGGCAAATCTAACGGAGATTCTCAATGCCCACCAATGCCTCCAGCTCGTTCGAGCAGCTACGCTACATCCCGGAAGCCACCTACGGTGTGATTCCCGGCGCTGGCAACGCTGTGAACCTGCGCATGACCGACCCGACGCTGAAGGCGGCCATTCCCACGGTGGAGTCGCAGGAAGTGCGCCCCGACCGCCTGTCGACCGGCTTGGTCCGCGTGGACCAGAACATCACCGGCGGCTTCAACTTCGAGCTGTCCGGCAAGGAGTACGACCCCTTCTTCGAGGGCTTGCTGGGCCAGTCGTTCGCCCACTATGGCACCTCGGGCGTGGGCACCACGTTCGCCATGTCCACCACGTCCAGCACCATCACGGCGGCTGTGGCCCCCACGACCACCTCGGCCTTCACCAACCTGACCGCGGGCAGCTGGTTCAAGGTCATCCCACCGGCTGGCGCGAGCCAGGCCGTCAAGGACTATTTCGCTGACACGTGGTTCAAGGTGCACGCCTCCACGCCGGTGACCACCACCGTCATCACCCTGGACGCCAGCACCCCGATCGCCGCCCCTGGCCTGATCTCCAGCACCGCCGGCTACGCCATCAGCCAGTCCGTCATCCAGAACGGCAGCACGGTCAAGTCCTTCGCCATGGAGCTGGCCTACACCGACGTGGTGCAGTTCCTCACCTACACCGGCTTGCGTGTGAACTCGATGGACCTGGCGATCGACGTCGGCTCCCTCATCACCGGCAGCTTCGACTTCCTGGGCGCCGGCCACAGCGCGCAGGGCGTGACCCTGCTGCCCGGCACCCCGGTGGCCAGCCAGACGCTGGACCCGATGAACGCGGTCACCGACGTCGGCTCCATCTACGAGAACGGCTCCAGCCTGCTTGCCAGCACCAGCTTCATCAAGTCGGTCAAGCTGAACGTGTCCAACAACCTGCGCGGCCAGAAGGCGGTGGGCGTGTTCGGCAACGCCGGCGTGGGCGTGGGTGAACTCATGCTCACCGGCACCATGGAGGTCTACTTCCAGGACGCCACCTACTACAACAAGTGGCTCAAGGGCACCAACACCAGCTTGTCCATCGGCGTCGCCGACGGCCTAGGCAACGGCTACCTGGTCGACTTCGACAAGGTCACCTTCAAAGACGGCGCCCTGAACGGCGGCAAGCGCAACGAGGACGTGATCCTTGCCCTGCCGTTCCAGGCCTTCTACAACCCGACGACCGGCCGCGGTATCCGCATCACGCGCGGCGTCTCGTCGTAATGAATCTGGCGGGCCAAGACCCGCCTGATGCGATGCCCGCCGCGAGCGGGCGTTTTCCAACCCACTAGAAGAAAAACAACATGGACATTTTTGCAACCTACGCGACCGACGAAAAGGCCGAGGTCGAAGGCCGCTGGCTGCCCCTGGGCGACGCCGAGTTTCTGGTCGCACGTGCCGGCAACCACAAGTACAACGCCGCCGTGAAGGCCGCGTTTGAGGCCAACAAGCTCACGCTTGACGCCGGCGGCGCAGCGGCCGAGGCCCGTGCCAACGAGATCTTTGCCGACGTCATGGCCAACACCATCCTGCTGGGCTGGAAGGGCGTGATGCGCGCCGGCAAGCCCTGGGACTACAGCTACACCGCCGCTCGCGCCGCCCTGGGCCTGAAGGAGTTCCGCCTGCGCATCTCCGCGCTGGCCGACAACTACGAAAACTTCCTGGTCAAGGAAGAGGAAGCCCAGGGAAACGTCTCGCAGGGATAGTCCAGTGGGGGGCCAAGTGGGGCCCCCACTTGGCATCCCTGAGGGCTGCTGCAGCCAAGGGCGGGGCGGCCGGCGAGAGGTTCCGCCACATCCTTGCCAGCGCGCCGCGCGCGAAGCCCGAGGACGAGGAGTACCTCAACGCCTACAACGAGCTTGACGACGGCCGCTGCATGGGGGCCGTTGCCCCCAACCCAATCCCCACCTCAGAGATCGTTCTGTACTGCGTGGGGGTGGGGGTTGCTTCTCCAGACGCGCGGGCCAAGTATCTCCGCTTGATCCGTCGGATGGACCGCGCCTACCTGGCGCACTGGGCAGAGAACAACAAGAAGAAATAGCGGCCTGTGGAAAACCTCAATCTTAACCTGAGCGGGGAGCAGTTCACCAAAGCGGCGGAGATGATCATCTCCTCGCTGGTGGAGCTGCAGGGCGCCATCCAGAAGTTCGCCACGGCGCCGGCCGACCGCCTCAAGCAAGAGGTCGGGGCCCTCAACACAGCCATCCAGACCTCGCTGACCACGTCGCAGCAGGAGATCAACAAGGTCCAGGCCACTGTCCGCAAGGCGGGGGCTGCCGCAGCAGAGGAGGCTGCCCGCACAGGCAAGGCCACCGGCAAGGCGTTTTCCGACCAGCTGCAAGGGGAGATTGCCAAGATCCGCCTGACGGTGCCCGGAGTAGTGCTCCCGGGCGGCATCAAGGCCTCCATCGGGGCCAGCGGGCTTGGCGCCGGCCCGGAGCTTCTGAACACGCGTGCCCGCCTGATCTCGGCCGGCGCGGCGGACCCGGAGCTGGACAAGCTGGCAAAGGCATCCGCTGCGGCGATCAAGGCCGCCACGGTGCCCGGCTACCTACCGGCTGGCCCCGCTTGGTGGGACAAGGTAATCGCAGAGCAGCAGGCCGCCCAGGCAAAGCTCGACGCGGCCTATCAGAAATCGATTGTCAAGCTCGAGAAAAACACGGCTCAGGCGGTCAAGGCCGCCACGGTGCCCGGCTACCTACCGGCTGGCCCCGCTTGGTGGGAGAAAACCCTCGCGGAGCAGGAGGCCCAGAAGACGGCAGCCAGTACCGCCCTGATCCGGCGGCAGGTCGCCGTGGCCTCCGCGTCACCTGTCGGACCCTTTAGCGTGTCGGAGGGAGCTAGCCTCGGCAAGGTTTACGGGGCCCTTGAGGAAAGGACCAACTCGCTGGCCGGGGCGAGCGGCTTGCTTTCCAGCCGCTCGCGGGAGGTTCACTCGGCCCTGCGGGGGGTAGCAGCCGCAGCTGACCAGCTGTTCCTGACCTACGGGGCGATCATCCCGCTGACAACGACGTTCTTCGCGGCCAGCGCGGTCCGTCAGTCGTTCGCCGCGTTCAAGGACATTGAGTACCAGCTCAAGTTCGTGCAGGCTCTGTCTGGGGATGTGGGGAAGTCTTTCGACGACACTTTCCAGCGCCTCAACGGCATCGCGTCCCAAGCCGGCGTGGCCCCGGTGGAAGCTGCCAAAGGCCTGCGCATGCTCGCGCAGAGCGGCCTGTCCACGAATGAGGCCCTGTCGGCGCTGCCGGCAATCCTGACCACCGCCACGGTGGGTGAGCTCGGGTTCGCTGACGCGGCCCAGGCCATGACCGGCGCCGTCTACGCGTTCAACTTGAGCCTGAATGAGCTGGGCCGGGTGGGCGACATCTTTGCCAAAGCCGGCGCAGTGTCGAACACCAGCGTCTCGCAAATTGCGGAGTCGATGAAACAGGCCTCCACGGTGGCCGGCGAATTCCGGGTCAGCATTGAAGACACGGCCACCGCCCTGGTGGCGCTGGCGAAGCGGAACATCACCGGGTCTGCGGCAGGTACGGCTTGGCGCAACCTGCTGACCGAGCTTGCCTCGCCGAAGGGTGACGCGAAGCGGGTGGCTCAGCAGCTGGGTATCAACCTGTTCGACCCGATCAAGGGAACGATGGACGACTTCTTTGGGAAGTTCATCCCAACCCTGCGGGAGAAGATCAAGGTATTCGACCCCCGTAGCCAGGCGTATATCTTCAGTACGCTGGCCAACGAGCGGGGGGCCAAGGCGCTGTCCGCTCTCATGGGCCTAGACGACGCCGCCCTGGCGGAGGTCAAGAGCCAGCTCAGCAAGGCTGAGGGGTTTGCCGCGCAGGCCAAACTACGGCTTGCCGACTCGGTCCAAGGGGACCTTGACAAGCTGAAGGCCTCCTTCACCAGCAGCCTGGCCTCGGCCGGCCAGGAGGGCGAGGGCGGCCTGCGCTCAGCTCTGCAATCGCTGCGGGAGACTGTAGAGTCGAAGGGCTTTCAGACGGCACTCAGCAGCACGGTGCAGCTCCTCGGGGCCCTCGCGCAGGCGGTCGGCACCCTAGCCACGGTGCTCACCAACCCAGCGGTGCAGCTTGCAGCGCTGGGTGTGACCCTCGTGTCTTTGCGTATGGCTGCGGCCGGCGCCGGCACAGGCCTACTGGCTCTTGGGGGCGCGATGGGGGCAGTCTCCCGCGCCTTCGTCGGCGTGGCTGTCGTTACCGGTGTCGTGGAGGCTTTCTCGGCCCTTTACTCCCTGCTGTCGAACCCCAGCCCCGCAGCCCGGGCGCTTAAGTCCACCGAGGACATGATCGCCAAGCAGGAGGAGTTCAACAATACCCTGCGCGAGCAGATCCGCCTGCAGAAGATCGCCAAGGGCGAGGACGGCGGCAACAACGCCGACCTGCAGGAAGCCCTGCGCAAGCAGGAGGCTCTTCGGGTCGAGTACGAGAACAAGAGCAAGGAGGCGTTTGCGCGCCCGAAGGCCGTGCCGCTGGGCAAGGGGGCTGTGGTGGACCCGTTTGCCGTAGACGTGCAGCTTGCGCTGTCCGCGTACCAGGCGCAGGCCCGGCTGGTGGAGACGCTGCGGTCCAAGCAGAACGAAATGAAGGAGCTGCTTCGGGACCAGTACAAGGGTGCCAAGGTCGGGACCGATCTGCCCTCCGGAACAGCTAGTTTTGGGCTCAACGACGTCAACGGCGCCCGCGCCGCGTACCGCGACACGCAGTCCGAGATCAACAACATCTTCAAGCGGTACAAGAACCTTGCCGACGCTGAGGATGAGGCGTCTCGCCTGGCAGATGCGCAGCTGAAGGCCCGGTACGACCGGCGCGTCATCACACTTGACCAGTTTGAGGCCGCGCGCGACAAGCTGCAGAGCCAGCACCTGCTCACGCGCAAGGGCCTTCTCATCGAGGAGAAAGCGGAACTCGACACCAAACTTGAGCAGCTCAAGGATGAGGCCAAGCTGCTCAACGCTGCGGCCAACTACAAGGCCAAAGGCCCGGGCGGCACCAATACCGAAGTGTCGACCCGCGAAGTTCAGGCCCGCCAGGAGGCGGTGAAGGAGCGCCTTGCCGCGATCACCAACGAGATCACGAAGCTGCAGAACACGCAGGAGCTGAACGACGCAGCCACCCTGACGCGCCTGCTGCAGCACTCGGTGACTGCGGCAGAAGCCGCCCAGCGCCAGATCGAGGCGAACAAACAGGAGCTTGAGCTCATCAAACAGCAGGCCGACGAGCGCGCGAAGCTCAACGGCCTGACCGAGCGCGACCAGGCCGGCATGCTTGCCCGCATGAAGGTGGAGACCGCCAACCTCAAGGAGCAGCGCAACCTCACTGCCGAGATCGAGCGCCTCAAGGGTATCAAGCTCTCGGACCCCGGGCGCTCTGCCGAGCTGCAGGAAGCGATCGCCGCGCGCGAGAAAGACCTGAAGGCGCTGAAGGACTCCGGGGAAGAAACCGTCAAGACCTCGGTCGACGCCGCCCTCAAGAACTTCGACAGCGCGAAGCTGAAGTCGGCTGCCGACACCATCAGCGGCTCCATTGCGGACGCCATCATCGACGGCACCGGGCAGGGCGCCAAGAGCATGGGCCAGATCCTTGAGCAGGAGCTGCTGAAGAAGCCCCTGCGCATGGCGCTTGCCAACCTGTTCAACCCCATCAGCAGCCAGATCGCCGGTGTGGGCATCGGCCTGGGCGACAGCCTGCTGCGCGGCTTCGGCGTCAACAGCGCGCTCAGCAGCGCCGGCGCATTCGCGGTCGACCCGATGGGCGCCGCCGTCGGATCCGTCTTGAGCGGCTTCCGCGCCAGCGGCGGCTCCACGCTGCCCGGCAACTGGTACATGGCCGGCGAGAACGGCAAGGAGCTCATCAACTTCCCCACGTCCGGCCGCGTCTACAGTGCCGGCGACACCGCCAACATGATTGGCGGCCAGATCTCAGGGGGCGTCAACGTCACGCTGGCGCCCAACATCAGTATCGACAGCCGCACCGACCGCGCGGAGGTGGCCGCCGCCATCTCGCAAAGCATGCAGGCGACGCAGCGCCAGATGTACGAGCAGCTGCGTGAAGTAGGAGTGCTCCGGTAATGGCCGTCATCCAACTCCCCAGCACCCTGAAGCTGAAGAGCCTGGTCGTCGGCCAGCGCCGGCACGACCTTGACTTCAGCAACCCGGAGTCCGGCAACGGCTCCGTGCGCCCGCTTGGGCCCCCACAGTGGACGTACAGCTTCACCAGCGACGACCAGATGGACCTGCTGCAGGCCTCCGAATGGGAAGCCCTGCAGATGCAGATGCGCGGGCGCATCAACCGCCTTGAGGCCTGGGACGTGGGCAAGCCTGCGCCGCTGGGCACCATGCGCGGGACGATGACGCTCAACGGCGCGCACGCCGCCGGCGCCGTCACGCTGAACATCAGCGCCGCAGGGCAGGGCAGCAAGACCTTGCTGCAGGGTGACTGGCTGCGCGTGGCCTCGGGCCTGGGCACCAGCCAGCTGGTCAAGGTGCTGGGGGCCGCCACCGCCGACGTCAGCGGCAACATCGCCGTCACCGTCGAGCCCCCGCTGCGCCTTGCCTTCACCAGCGGCACCGCCGTTTCGTGGGACAAGCCCACCGCTTTCTACCAGCTCGAGTCCGCCGATGCCAGCTGGAAGTACGAGCGCGCCATCCAGGGCAGTTTCAGCCTGACCCTCGTCGAGAAGTGGTACTGACATGCTGAACCTTGGCACCAGCGTCAACAGCCAGATCGCCACCAAAGTCATTGGTGGCGTCTGGCTCGTCGAGATGTTCTTCGCGTCAGGCACGCAGCGCCTGACCAACTGGCCCCTGTCCCTCACCTACGGGGCGAACACCTACACCGGCCTGGGCACTGTGGGGTCCGTGGGCAACCTCACCGAGAGCGAGGCTAATACCGACAAGCGCACCACGCTCACCCTGAGCCCGGTCCGTACCGAGCTGCTTGCCCTGGCGCTGGGCAACGTCGAGGGCTACCGCGGCAAACCCGTCAACATCTACCTGTGGGCTATCGGCGACAACTACCAGCCGGTGGGCAACCCCCTGTTGCGTTTCTTCGGCGTTATGGACCAGGTGTCGGTCAAACGGAACGCCGGGCAGAGTGGTGAGGTCACCGGCAGCATCGAAATGACGTGCCTACCCGGCGGCGCCGACTCTACCCGCAAGGGCTCCACGCTGCGCATGAACAACGCCCAGCACCAGTCCCGCCACCCCGGCGAGCGCGGGTTCGAGTACGTCAACGACCTGCTGGCCAATGAGCAGGTCTGGCTCTCCAAGAACTTCCAGGCGGCCTGACATGCACAGCTCCGTACACGCGCGCCTGGACGCACTGGTCGCCGCCCAGCTGAAAAAGCCCTTCGACTGGAACGGCAACAACTGCTGCACGTTCGCCGCCGACTGGGTGCTGGCCATCACCGGCGTCGACCACATGGCCGAGTACCGCGACATCAAAACTGCCCTGCAGGCGGCGCGCGCCCTGCGCAAGCTCGGCGGCCTGGCGTCGGCGGCCTCCGTCATCGGGCCGGAAGTGCTGCCAGGTATGGCCCGCTACGGCGACATCACCCTCGTCGCCGGCGAGAAGGGCCGGGCTTCCCTTGCTCCCTGTATCGGGCCTAGTGTGGTGGCGCCCAGTGCCACAGGCCTTGTTTGCATGCCGCTGGAGTGGGCAACCAAAGCCTGGAGGGTGCAGTGATTTTGCGGATCGTGGTGGCCATGCTGCTCGCGCTGGGCGCGGGCTCGGCGCTGGCCGCTGATCCTGCATCGATCGTGGCCTTTACCTTGTTCGACATGGGGGCGAGCTCCACGTTCGCGCTATGGGTGGCCGGGAATCTCGGGACGCTTGCCACTATCGGCCTGGTCGGCTTCCAGATGTACGGCAACGCCGCCGCCAAGCGCAAAGCTGCGGACGCCGCTGCCTCGCAGGCCGAGGCCAACCGCATCGCCTACAACGCCGGCCTGCAGGACCGCACCGCTATGGTGCTGAGTTCCGAGGCGCCATTCGTCACGATCTACGGGGAAGCCCGTGTGGGCGGCGCCGTCGTGGCCATGTTCACCAGCGACAAGCTGGACTCCGGCCCTTCGAGCATCTTTCGCGCCGGCAGCGCCGACAAGACGCGCGACGCGCTGCGCCACCTGGTGATCGTGGTGGCCGCTCACGAGGTCACCGGTATCGACGAAATCTACATCGACGGCGACGCCTTCGGCCCGTTGGACAGCAACGGCTACGTCACTGGCGGCGCGTTCTTTGCCGCCGAGCCTGTGCAGCGCACCGCCAGCGTGGCGTTCGACGGCTCCGGCCACGCCACGCTGCCCGAGTCATCCATCGGCTTGGTCAGCGTGCAGGCTATCCAGTCCGGAGAGTACGGCGACTACGCGGCGACCGTGCCAGGCGCCACCGTCTCCGGCACCACCGTGACGGTGCCCTTGCAGTACGCAGGCCTCACCGGCACCGTCGTCTACAACATCCAGGGTGGCCACCCCACCGTGCGCGTCAGTAAGCACTTGGGCACCGTCGGTGACACCGCCGACGCCTACCTCATGTCGGCCGTGCCCGACAAGTGGACGTCCCAGCACCTGCTCAGCGGGTTCGCCTACGTGGTGATCACGCTGGACCTGAACAACCAGCGCTTTCAGTCCGGCTTGCCCAAGTTCAGCTTCCAGACACGTGGCAAGAAGGTGTACGACTACCGCACCAGCACCACCGCCTACAGCACCAACCCTGCTCTGTGCACGGCCGACTTCCTGAACTCCGAAATGTGGTCGGCCAACACCCGCGTGTCGGTCATTGCTGCGGACGCCATGTCCGCCGCCAGCGATGCCGACACCCACGGCTACACCTGCAACGGATCCTTCACCAGCAACGACGCCCCGAAGGCGGTGCTGGAGGCGCTGGTGCAGTCCATGGCTGGGTTCGCGTTCGTGGCCGGGGGGTGGCGCATCCTTGCCGGGTCGTGGCAGACACCGGTGCTGGCCCTGGACGGCTCCAACATCGAAGGCCTGATCGAGATCTCGCAGGTCGGCGCCAGCCGCAGTGACATCTTCAACGGCGTGCGCGGCACCTACCTCCCGTACAACACCGCCGTGGTGACGGACTTCACCCCGTACCGCAACGCCACGTACTCGACCGCGGACGGTGGTGACCTTTGGTCTGACATGACGTTCACCTGGACCAACACCAACCAGGGCTGCCAGAACCTCGCGCGCGTGTTCACTGAGCGCATGCGCAACGGCTTGACCGTCACCGTGCCGGCCGGCATGGAGGCTTGGGGCGTGCAGCCCGGCGACCGCGTGTGGCTGACCAGCGCCGAGTTCGGCTGGGCGTCGAAGACCTTCCGCGTGACGGATTGGTCATTCGGCTTGAACACGCCGGTCATGCTCACCCTGCAGGAGGACGTGGCCGCCACGTACGACGCCGCCGACGCCGTAGTGGTCGACCAGTCGCCCAACACCGATCTGGTAGACCCCTTCGAGATCGCCGCGCCTGCCTTCATCACCGCCACCAGCGGCACCGCCGACCTGAAGATCGGAACTGATGGCTCCGTGCAGTCGCGCGTGAAGCTGGTGCTGCCCCTGAGCACCAACCCCTACGTCACCAACGGCGGCACACTCGAAATCGACTACCGGCCCGACGACGGCAACCCCGCCACACCCACACAGACCCTGAGCCTGCCGGGCGACACCGCGTCCACCTACCTGACCGACGTGGTGGACGGCCAGCAGTACCTCATCCGCGCGCGGTACACGCACACCCTTGCCACCGGCCCGTGGAAGATCATCACCCACCGTGTGGTCGGAAAGACGGAGGCCCCGCCCGACGTCACCTACTTCGTGATCGACGGCGACCGCCTGAGCTGGACGGGTGTAGCCGCCCTGGACCTGGCCGGCTACGAGATCCGGTTCAACTACGGCAGCAACACCTGGTGGGACGGCGCTGCGCCCCTGCACACGGGCGTCATCACCGACAACCCGTACACCATGACGAGCCGGCCCGTGGGCCCTGTAACCCTGCTCATCAAGGCCGTCGACACCAGCGGAAACTACTCGGCCCACGCGGCAACGATTCTGACGGACCTGGGCATCCCCACTGTCAGCAACCTGTATTTGTCCTGGCCGCAGGCCACCACCTTCCCGGGCACCATCGTCAACGGCGCCGTGTCCGGCGGCACGTTGGCGGCCGACGCTACCGACCGCTTTTACGGCCCCGACGCGGAGCCGTTCTACGGCACCGATAGCACAGCCGTTTTCTACGACGCCAGCACGTACAAGGACATGTCCTACACATGGGGCGTTACCCCCACGGCGTCTGGCACGCTGCTGCTGGACTACGCGGTGGCCGCGAGCAACTACACCATCGAGTACCAGCGCGACAGCCAGGCCGTGTTCTACGGCACCGGCACCGATCCGTTCTACGGCACATCGACCGACCCGTTTTACGGCACCCCCACGGACTGGACCACATGGCCCGGCTCCCTTGAAATCGGCCGGCCCGAGCAGATCAGCTTCCGTATCTCCACGGTCGGCGGCACCACCCGGGGCGTCATCACCACGGCCACCACCAAGCTGGACGTCCCCGACGTCACCGAGAGCCTGAACGACGTCGTCATCAGCGCGGCGGGCACCCGCCTGCCCATCACGAAGACCTACCGCGCCATCGAGAACGTGAAGCTCACCGCGCAGAATGACGGCAATGGCGGCGTGGCCGTCCGCATCGAGGACAAGAACGCCGCACTCGGGCCGCTCGTGAAGGTTTTCAACGCCGCGGGCACCGCGGTCAACGGCTTGCTGGACGCCGAGATCCAGGGTTACTAACCACAAGAAGAAAGACCCACTATGGCTGCACCATTGCCCACCCGCACGGACATATCCGGCACACCCAGCAACGCCACAGCGAAGGCTGCCTTGACCGCAATCTACGACTTTCTCGCTGAAAAGTTCGTGAATGCGGCCAACGGCACGCTGAAGCTCTTGCTCGGGGCGTACACACCATCAGCGACACCGGCGTTCAGTGCCACGCCGACGTTCGACGCCAGCACGACCAACGTGTTCGAGCCGGCGCCGCTCACCGCCAACGTCACCAGCATGACGATCAGCAACCCCAACGGCGGCCAGACCATCAACATCCGCTTCGAACAGGACAGCACGGGCGGGCGCACCGTGGCACTGCCGTCGGGCGCCAAAGTGTCTGGGGGCGTCAACACCACGGCGTCCAGCGTGACCGTGCTCACCATGACCTACTCGGCGCGCGCCTCGCGCTGGGAGGGGGCCTGGGTTGGAGTACCCGCATGAGCTTCGGTGCACGCCTTGCCCGGCAGCCTTCGTTGTTCCGCAACTTCCTTGGCACCAGCCCGGACGCCAAGAACTGGACCTACGCCGGCAGTGTTCCGTCCCCGCGTCCGCAGGCCATCGCCAGCAATGGCAATGTGCTGGTGGCGGTCACGGGGCAGTACCTGTCACGTGGCCTAAATAACGTAGACAACCCCTATGCGCATGTCAGTAACGACAACGGGCAGACTTGGGCCTCTGTCGTGACGAGCGCTTACAGCCCCTATGACGTTGTATGGACTGGCTCAAAGTTCGTGGCCATCGGGGAGTCGGACGCAACCACTCACGCGGTAGCCACAAGCCCGGACGGCCGCAACTGGGCCGCAGTAACAAGCCTCGGCCTCAACTCGCCCTGGGCGATGTGCAGCCTCGCCGTGGGCCCGGACGGAGCCCTGTGGGCCTGTGGCGGAGACACCGGCGTTACTGCCGCCGGTGCGGGCACCCAATGGTTTACCAAAAGCACGGACGGGGGCAGCACATGGTCTTCCCCGATTAACAACCCGGTGGGGGGCAGCATCACGGGGGCGGCCGGGCAGCTTGTGGTGGGGGCGGGCAAGGTTGTTGCGACGGTGTTCACCTACCTCGGCAGCACCGCGTATGTCCTCACGGCGCCGTCGAATGCCGCCGCTGCTTACGGCAACTTCACCGCAGTTGCGCTCCCCACTGCGACGTACCCCTCGGCGGGCGTCATCTACTCCGCAAGGCTTGGTCTTTTTATTGTGGTGGGTGGCTCCAGCGGCAGCCAGGCGGCCACCATCTGGACCAGCCCGGACGGGGTGACATGGACCAACCGGCTGAATGTGTCCGGAACCGGGTACGGAAAGCTGCTCGGGGTTGCTGAGGGGCCTGGGGGGCTCCTGGCGGTGCCCGGCAATATGTCAGCGTACCCCTTCTACAGCGCCGACGGCATCACCTGGACGGCGGTCACATCCTCCGCGCCCTCGGGCACCAACAGCACCGGCTTCATTCTGGGGGCACCATGATCCTTTCCCTTCCGTTCCGCCCATTCGGCTTCGCGGCTTTCACCTGCTGGCCTTTCGTTTTTGTCCACAAAGACAGCCTGAACGACAGCCCTCTGCTGGCCCACGAGGGCGTGCACTACGCCGAGCAGCGCCGCGTGCTGACGCTGCCATGGCTGCTGGCCTACCTGCTGTGGGCTCCGTTCCGCCTGCGCGCGGAGGTACGGGCGTACGCGCTGCAGATCAAACTGGGGGGCCTCTCGCCGGAGCAGGCAGCCCAGCTTCTGCTGCGCTACCGCTGTGGGGTCACGTATGACGAGGTGCTTGGCCTGGTGCAGGCGGCTGCCGGCTGACAACACCCGGGGTTTACTTTCCCGGAGTCAGACCCCGAGTATTCCCTGAACTTATTCAGGGACCACCCCGTGCCGCCCGACAACGTCATCAACGCCGACCCGAGCATCACCAAGCTGGTGGCCGCCGTCATGGGGTCCTTCATCTCCCTCAAGTTCATGAAGGGCACCTGGTACGAGCGCCTGATGCTGTTCGTTGGCGGGGCGTTCCTCAGCTACAACGCCACGTCCCCGCTGGCGCACTGGCTCAACTTCCAGGAAGGCGAGGGCCTGATCGGGTTCTCCGTAGGCCTGCTGGGCATGGCGCTTGCCGAGAAGTTGTACGAGGCCGTGCAGGCTACGGACGCGAAGCAGGTCTCCAAGGACCTCTGGTCTGCAGTGAAGAAGCGTATCGGGGTCGACTCAGATGCAAACGGTCAATGAGGTCTGCTATCTGTTGAGCCTGGCAGCCCTTGCAGGCTGCGCGGCGCTTGGCATCTTCAGCAAACATTACCCGGACACGCTGGTGCAGCGCGCCGGCATGGTTCTGGTGGCCTTCGCCGGCCCCATCTCGGCGCTCCAGCTGGTGGCGGAGCGCCCGTCCTACAACTCCATCGGGCTCACATTGGGCGGCTGCGCCGTCTACGCCGTGGGAACCCTCATCAAAAGGTGGCGTGAATGATTTTCTCCGCACTGTTCTCCTTCCTCGGCGGCAGCGTCTTCCGCATGATCTGGGGGGAAGTGTCGTCCTGGGTCAACAAGAGCCAGGACCACGCCCACGAAGTCGAGCGCATGAAGCTGCAGGGCGACCTGGACGCGCAGACGCACGCCCGCACGCTGGAGAACCTGCGCCTGGCCAAAGAGCTGGAAGTCAAGCAGATCGAGGTCCAGAAGGACGCTGACCTCCAGCGGGCGGAGGCCGACGCCTTCGCCAACGCCATGAAGGAAGCCTTCAAGCCCACCGGCATCACCTGGGTGGACGCGTGGAACGGCAGCATCCGTCCGGCCGCCGCCACGATCGCCCTGGCCCTGTGGATTATGGCCCTTGTGAGCAGCGGCTTCACCACCAGCGACTGGGACCGCGAGCTCGTGGGCGTGATCCTTGGCTTCTACTTCGCCGACCGCGCGCTCGGAAAGCGCAACAAATGAAAGACCTGGAGGAGCTGTTCAGGCTCATCCGGCTCTTCGAGGGGTGCCGCCTTGTACCTTACCTGTGCCCTGCTGGTGTCTGGACTTGCGGTTGGGGCAGCACTGGCCCTGACGTGGTTCCCGGGCAACCGTGGAGCCAGGCCTACGCCGACCAGCGCCTCAGCTCCGACGCCCTGAAGTTCGCGCGCGGCACGCTGGCCCTGTGCCCGCGCCTGTCAGGCACGGCGCTGTGCGCTATCGCAGACTTTGCCTACAACCTTGGGCTCGGCCGCCTGAAGGCCTCCACCTTGCGCATCCGCCTCAACCAGGGCGACATGGCCGGCGCCGCTACGGAACTGCGCAAGTGGGTCATGGGGGGTGGCCGGCGCCTGCCCGGGCTGGTCAAGCGGCGCGAGGCTGAGGCTGCCCTGCTGTAGGGGGATTTACTTCCGGACTCTGCTGGCCCAAGTATCGGGCACCGGAGCAGCACCATGACCCCCGGCGTACACAACATCACCGTCAAACGCAACACGCAGCGCACGCTGCCGCTTGCCTACAAGGACGCCACCGGCGCCCTCGTGAACCTGACGGGATACTCCGCGCGCATGGCCGTGCGCCTGCGTCCGGACCCGAAGACTACCGCAGCGCTGGATCTCAGCACTGCCAACGGCAAGATTGCCTTGGGCGGTACTCCGAGCAACATCGTGGTGAGTATCGACGCCACCGGGGTTGCCCACGGCGAGTACCACTACGACCTGATCCTGACGGACAGTCTGGGCAAACCCGGATCGCTGCTCACAGGTCTCTTCACCGTCGAGGCCTCCACGGTATGACCGAGGTCGTGGTCACCGAAGTCGTCAACACCGTCGTCGTCGACGGTGAGGCCACCGTTGCCGTCATCGTCGAGCAGGCGGTATCCATCGTCGACGTTGCACAGCAGGGCCCCGCGGGCGCCCAGGGTATTCAGGGCCCCGCGGGCGCGTCCAACGCGACGTACACAGCGGGCGGCAGCGTCTCCGGCCATCAGGCGGTAACGCTCGACAGCACCAGCACCCTCATTTACGCCGACGCCGCCACCCCCGCGCACGCCTGGGCCGTGCTCGGAGTGAGCCTCAACGCGGCAGCGTCAGGCGGTGCCGTGGAGGTCGCCCGCTCCGGGCCGGTGGACCACTCGGGCTGGGCGTTCACGCCGGGCTCCCCGGTGTTCCTGGGCCTTGCCGGGGCCCTAGTCCAGGCCGTACCGCTGACCGCAGCTTTCGTGAAGGTGATGGGCGTTGCCGTATCCCCGACCCGGGTTGTGCTTGACCCCCAGCCCGCCATTTATCTGTAAAGGAGACCCTCCATGGGAACCGCATCGACCAAGAAAATCATCAAGAATGTATCTGGGGCTCTGACCGAAGAGGCTGCGCTGACCACGTCTGCGGGCGCCGGTGACGCTGACCGCATCCCCGCCCTGAACGCCAGCGGCGTGCTGGACCCTAGCATTCTGAATGCTACGGCGACGTCCGCCGGCTCCGGGGACGCCTCGAAGATCCCCAAGCTGGACGGGGCCGGGCGGCTTGACTCGAGCATGATGCCTGTCGGCGTAGGCGCAGACACCGCCACCATCGTCACGTCGGAGGCCTTGTCTGCCGGCGACTACGTGAATATCTGGAACAACTCTGGCGCCAAGGCCCGCAAGGCGGACGCCACGGTGGCGGGCAAGCACGCGATGGGGTTTGTTCTGTCGGCCTACGCCTCCGGGGCCTCCGCCTCCGTGTACTTCGAGGGCACCAATACGGGCGTTGCCGGGCAGACGCCCGGCGACGTGTTCCTGTCCACCACGGCGGGGCAGGGTGCGTCGGCGGCTCCGACAGGGTCCGGCAACGTCGTGCAGCCCATCGGGGTGGCTGTGTCTGCCACAGCTGTCAACTTCCAGTACAACCGCCCGATCACTCTGGCGTAAACCGTGGCAGCGCGCAACCCTCTCGTCGTCATCTCCGGGCTGATTCAGGAGCTCCCTACGGGAGACACGGTCAACGGGGCCGGCTCCGGCGGCTCGGGGTACGGGGCACCCGTGTGGGGGCTCGGCAACTCGGGGACCCTGGGGTCGAGCCACAACGGCAAGTTGCTGATGTTCGACCAGAGCCGTCTGAACCTATACCTCAACGGGGACTGGAGCGTTCAAACCAGCACACTGGCGGTAACCCTCGGCAGCGCGGCGACGCTGGGGTCGGGGTGGTGGTGCGACCTTGTAGTGGACGGCAGCAACCCTCTGGCCGTGACCGCCAGCGGCACTGACAAGATTGACCCAGTCTGGGCGCAGAATAATGCAGACAACCCATCAGCGCCAGCCATGTGGACTAACGGGGTGTCCAGCGGCTCAGTAGTCCCCCGCATGATTGTCCGGGTCGTCTGCGACGGCGCAAGGTTCTTCACCTTCAAGCGCAGTGGCAGCACCCACCTTGCCGTCCTGACCAGCGGCACGTCATGGGTCACCCCGCTCGGGGTGCGTACCGGGATAGTGGAGCTGCAGGGAGGTGGTGGCAGCGGTGGCAAGTCGAACTCCGTCAGCCTGAACGGCGGGGGCGGCGCAGCGGGTGCTTATGTGAAATCCACCATCTCGCTTACCCCGGGGGCCGCCGTCACTTACGCGGTTGGCGCCGGCGGAGCTGCCCAGACGGTGGCGAACACCGGAGGAAACGCCGGCGGCGCAACCTCGATGACTGGCGTCAATGTTGCCAACGGCGGAGCCGGTGGCGGCACATCTTGGACTATTCAGCCCGTGGGCGCCTCAGCTCCGGCGACGACTTCCAGCCTCTTGGGGGTTTCCGGTGGGCCAGCGTATGCAGGCACATCAACCACCAACAGCTTCGGTGGCACGTCGCAGTACGGCCGCGGCTCTTTCCGGGCGGGCACCACCACTGCTGCAGCCGCTTCAGGGTACGGATCCGGCGGGGTAGGCGCTATTTCAACCGCGGGTACAGACAGCACTGCGGGCATGCCGGGCGTCATTGTGATCACGTACTGAGGCGCACATGCAGCACATTGTCATAGACGGCGTTGTAGTCAATACCATCATGGCCACCCCAGAAGAAGCGGTGGTGGCGTTCCCTGATGCCACTATCCTGGACGCGGGGCAGGGCGGTGCCATAGGCTGGCTATGGGACGGCCAACAGTTAGCCGCGCCCCCTGCGCCGCAGGAGGCGCTCGAAGTGCCCGAAGTGGTCACCAGGTTCCAGGCGCTCGCCGCTCTGGATTCCGTGGGCCTATTGGACGCCGTTGAAGCGTACATGGCAGGGGCAGACACCCCAAAGATTCAGAAGTTGGCCTGGGCCAATGCGGTGGAGTTCCGGCGGAACTCGCCGACAGTGTCGGCGTTGTCCGCCCGGCTGGGACTCACGAATGAGCAGGTGGACACCCTGTTCGTGAAGGCTGCCGGGTTGGAAGCCTGATATGCCCATCGAGGTCGTAGAAGTCGATGGAAAGCTGGAAGTCTGGACGGCCGCCATCGAATACCTGCAGCGCCAGGTGTTGCCTGGAGACGCGCCGCTGACCAGCCGCACGGGCTGGTGGTGGCTTGCCTTCGACGGCGAGACGCCCGTGGCCTTCGCCGGCCTGCTGGCGGCCAGCACCACACCAGGCACCGCCTACCTTGCCCGGGCCGGCGTACTGCGCAGCCACCGGGGCAAGGGCTTGCAGTTGCGCCTGATCCGTGCGCGCGAGCGCCGCGCGCGGCAGCTGGGCTTCAGCCGCATGGTGACAGACACCTACTCCAACCCCGCCAGCGCCAACAGCTTGATACGCGCCGGCTACAAGATGTTCACCCCCAATTACCGTTGGGGGTTCGAGGGCGCCTGCTACTGGCAGAAGACCCTGATCAAACCTGTGAAAGAAGCCTGTGACCCTGCTTGACCTGCTGAAAGAAAACGGCCGCATCGAACTGAGCCTGCTGAACCTGGGTGAGGGCGACAAAGACGTCGGCCTCGTGCGCGTGCACCGGGGCGGCGAAGAAACCGTCGTCACTGTGGAAGACGTTCGCTTCGCCACCGGTGGCGCTATTACGCTGGTGCATGCGGTGTAGTGCCCGCGTCGGACGGGGCAGGGTGACGCGGCAGGTTGGGGCGCTTCCTCGGCTGGCGGCTCAGGCAGGTGCGGAACAGTTCAAGTGCTGCAGCCTCGTCGGCGTCCACGAGCTTCTTCGCCATCTTGTACGCCCCTGACGCCTCTTCCAGGGAGTCGTAGTTGCCAAGGCTGATCGTCTTGTTCTGCACCCGGATCTGCGCGTAGGGGTAGCCGCCGCGCGCGTGCATGTAGGCCCCACGCAAACCTGTCTTGTTGCACTTGTAGGGTGCGCTGCCGTTGCGGATGTTCTCGCCCTGCGCCACGTCCCTCAGGTTCTCCCAGCGGTTGTTCAGCTTGTCCCGGTCAATGTGGTCGATCTGACCCTTCGGCCATTCGCCGGTGGTGATCAGCCAGATCACCCGGTGTGCGGAGTACGCACGCCCGTTCAGCGCGACCCGCAGGTATCCGAACCGGTCCACCGTGCCCGCCTCCCGGCGCCGGCCGCCAGCTAGGCGCCGGTACAGCACACCTGACGTGCGGTCGTACTCAAACGCCTCCCGCGCCTGGGCGGCAGTCATGTCTGAGTTGTAGTGCTTCCGCTGGTTTTCGGAAACAAGGCTCTGGCTGTTCTCGTTGTTATTGCTCATAAAGGCCTTTTTGGTAGCGCCGAAAGTAGCGCGTCACCATACTAGGCAATAAGCTATTGAAAGTAAACAGGAATGTGGGTCGTCAATCCGTTTTGCAAATCCGTGTAGGTCGGTTCGACTCCGGCCCGCGCCTCCAAAATCCCCAACAAAATCAACAACTTAGGTTCTGACGTTGTCGGGGCCGAAGCCCTGAGGGGCCTCGTTTGGCCCTCGTTTGGGCCTCAAAAGGTGTTGAATCAGTAGCATGCTACCGTTGCAACGGACCAGAAAGTCCGTGTATGCTGGTGCATGGCCACCAATATCCAACCCCGAGGCAGTCGATTTCAGCTGCGGGTGATCCACCCCCTGCTGCCCAAACCGCACTTTGCCACCTTCGAGTCCGAGCCAGAGGCGCGCGGCTACCGCGACCAGCTGATGGCGCTGCTGCAGCGCGGGGAGGTGCCGGCCAACCTGCTTGAGCCGGCGGCGCCTGACGGCAGTCCGCTGCTCACGAGCGTGGTGGACGACTACAAGCGGCTGTCCACGCCCAGCCCGTCTGACCTTGACATGCTGCACCTGGTGCACGCCGACGTGGAGCGCCTGGGCATGCGGCAGCTGGACTACGAGTGGGCCGAGAAGTACGTGCGACGCCTGAAAGTGGAGCAGAACCTGTCCCCGGGCTCCGTCAGAAAGCGCGTGGGCGTGCTGGCGCGCGCGGTCGACTGGTGGATCCGGCGCAACCACAAGCAGGGCACGGCGGCGGCTACCAACCCGCTACGCCTGCTGCCCAAGGGCTACAGCGTCTACACGGCGGCCGAGGCGGCGGCCGTGGCTAAGAAGGGCGGCAAAGTTAAAAAGGACCGGGAGGTGGACCGCCGCCTGCTGCCCGAGGAAGAGGCCCGCGTGCGCGAGGCGCTGGCCGGCGTCAAGCGGCCCGACCGCGAGCGCGCTCTGGGCACCGACAAGTTCTTCATCAAGCTGTTCGAGCTGATCCTGGGCACCGGTATCCGCCTGAAGGAGGCCTACACCCTGCGCGCCGACCAGGTGGACCTTGCCAAGGGCGTGCTGCGGCTGTCCGGCTCCAAGGGCTGGCGGGGTGCGTCCAAGCCCCGCGTGGTGCCGCTGACCCCGGCGCTGCGCAGGGAGCTGAAGGACTTGCCAGAAGGGCTGGTGTTCCCGTACTGGGACGGGACGAAAGAAGGGGAGAAGAAGGCGACGTCGAAGCTGTCCGTCCGCTTCGGGACGTTGTTCGACTACGCGCAGGTCCCAGACATCACGGAACACGTGCTGCGCCACGAGGCGACATGCCGGTGGTTCGAGATGCGGGATGCGAAAGGGCGGTGGACGTTCTCGGAGATCGAGATCTGTCGAATCATGGGGTGGTCCTCCACCCGGATGGCGCTTCGATACGCCTCTCTCCGGGGGGAGGACCTGTCGTCACGACTGGGGTGAGACCTTGACCGTGCGGGTGAAGTCCGCACGCCGCGGCATCGGGGCTCGTCCGAGGGAGCCCATGAAGCGGAAGTGCCCCGCCGTGACTTCCTGGCTGCGCCCTTCCTCCGGGCTAGGCTTCAAATTTGCCAGCGCCTGCTCTTCGAGCACCTTCATCAGGGCCGCGTACGGCACCCTCGGCGACCGGCCGTACCGCACGGACGGCAACTTGCCCGCCCTCACGGCGTCGGCCACCGTATCCTCGGAGCAGTCCAGCAGCTCCGCCACCTGCGCAAGGTTGAGCACGCTCATTTCAGCAGGCCCTCCTCACGCATTGCCCGCCGCACGTCACCGCGGAAGTTGGTGATGGCTCGCTGGTCGCTGGCGGTCAGCGCTGCGATGAACGCGCGCTGCACGCTGCGCCCGAAGTCGACCACCACCTTGAGGTGGTTGCCGCCGGTTTGGGTGATGCCCACGACCTTGAGGCCCTCGGCCTCAACAACGCGGGCCAAGTCGCGCTTGGCCCGCAATGTCATGTCGCTGCTCCGGCGGTGAACTGCACGTCGCCCACGGGTGTGCTGCTCGACGACCTGGACGCCTTCAGGTGCCGGCGGTAGGCTTTGAGCTGTTTCTTGAACTGGCGGATGCCAATCAGCTTCACAGCGGCGCGGCGCTGACGCGCACCATGGCTGGCTCCGGCGCTCGTCAGCGTGCCCTTCAGCACCAGGCGGTTGTGCGCGCGGGAGAGTTTGCGGCGGTACTGGTATTCGTCGCGGGTTTCGCCTTCAAGGCGTTGGGGAACGTGGAGTGTTTCTTTTTTCATTTTTGTTCTCGTTTCACTCGGGGGAAAGGGCGGGCCCGGAGGCCCGCCAACGTCACTGACGGTGCTTCTGGACGAAGACACCAACCTTGTAGCCAATGAGCCCGCTGACAGCGCACAGGGTGGCCACGCCCAGCGCCAGCAGGGTGTTGATGGTGCTCATTTGGCGATGCGCGGGATCGGGAACGGCACCACGGCCGTGGGCTGGCAGTGGCCGTCCTGCGAGGCGAAAGGCTTGGCCTTGAACTCGGCGTCAGCTAGGCAGCCTGTGGCGGCCGACACGGTGCTGCACTTGAGCGCAACCCACTGCTTGCTGTCCGGCGAGAACAGCTTGAGCGTGGCCCAGCCGTCGCCCTGCGGGCAGTCGGGCATCTGGCTGGAGTCTCCGTTGGAGACGGCCTGCCAGTCCCGCACCGGCGGGTTTTCGGCGCGGTAGCGCTGGGCGTTGAACAGCGCGTTGTCGCGCGCAGTGGACTTGGCCTCCTCCAGGGTGGCGAAGGACACGTCCTGCTTGCAGCCAGCGAGGGCGGCAGCGGCGATGACGGCAAGGGTGATGAGGGTCTTTTTCATTGTTGTTATTTCCTCTGGCCGGGATGGAACCCCGCAGGCTGGCCAGGCCTGTGGGGTGTTTTGATGTCTTACCCCGCCAGCTCCTGCTTGGTAAGCCGGCGGTCGGCGAATGCTTTGTTAATCCAGTGGGCCCTTGGGGTCTGCTCGTTGTACTCGGGCGTCAGGGCGTGCACCAGTGCTGCCTCTAACTCGCCCTGTGCATCCGGACTGTTTACCCGGATGCACAGGGCATGGCTGTACAGTTTGTCCCTGTGCTCCCCAAGGCGCCTGGTGATGTTGCTGGTCCTCCCTACGTACACTACTGTCTCGCCCCGCAGCAGCAGGTACACCCCGGGGTAGGGGCCCGGGAGTCCCAGCCCTGTAATCACCATGCCCAGTAGCCTCCCCAACTCCCGGGGCATCTCCGCCTCCACCCAGTCAAGGGCCTCGTATATTTCCCGTTCCCGGAGGGCTATGTCAGCCTGCCTCACGGCAATCCGGCCCTCCTGGATGTCAAGGTCTCGGCCCCTCTCCACCAGCTCGGCCTGCGTTGGCGCCTTGGTCTTTGCCACCTCACCCCCCGATCGTCACAAGGTTGTCGGCCACGGTCTCGCTCAGGTCCTCATGGGTGATGAGGACGAGCTGCTGGAACCCGCAGCTCGACAGGAAGCCCAACATGTCGCTGGTGCGCGAGTCGGAGCACGCAGCGGCCGGCTCGTCCAGCAGCAGGAAGTTCGCCTGCGGCAGGAAGGTCTTGACCAGCGCTACTCGGATGGCAAGGCCCAGCAGGTCCAACGCACTGCCCGACAACGTCGTCGCACTGTGCCCGTTGACCTTGAAGCCGTCAGTGTCCTTGGTCACCTCAGACTCTTCGCCGCGCAGCTCCGTGAGGTAGCTGCTGACGGTGGACAGCACCAGGTTCCACAGGCGGTCGGCGATCAGAGGGCGGGCCGCGCGAACCTTGCGCAGCAGGGCGTTGTTGAACGTGAGCGTCTTCAACTCCTCGCGCCGCTGGTCCAGCACCTTGCGGGCGGACTCCAGCTGCGCCGCCGCTGCGGCGTAATCGCCCTCGACCTTGTCGATCTGGCGGGTCAGCTGGTGCACGGTGTCCCGGGCGGTGTCCAGCGCGCCGCGCGCCAGACCCAGGCGCTCTTTCTCCACGCTGACGCGCTCCTGCTGGATCGTCAGGTCGCCGGGGTCCCCCACCTCTTCCAGATGGAGTTCCGCCTGCTGCAGATCATGCTGAGCGGAGCTCAGCGCCGCCAGCGCCGCCGCGCGCGCCGCCTGGTTGGCGTCGTAATCCCGGCGGGCCTGCTGCAGGGCGCGGATCTGGTCCTGCAGACCGGCCACGTTCTCGGCCTCTGCCTCTGGGTTCGGTCCCACCCATTTCAGGTACAGCGGCACCTCGTCCTTGGCGATCTGCACAAGATCAGGGTGCGCAGCTACCATTTTGATAGCGGGCTGGCTGTCAGCGATGGATTTTTCGAGGCTGCCAAGGAGCGCCCGCTCGCTCGAAATGGTTTCCATGTCCTCGGCAATCGAGGCGTTCAAGGCGTCGATCTTTGCCAGGGTTTCGGCGTTGCGCGTGGCCACCTCGGGCACGTCGCTGAAGTCTTTGCCGCAGAACGTGCACGAGCCATGGTGCAGAGCCTGCTCGTGCAGCTTGACAGTGCCCCGATCGGTGGCGAGTTTGACCGTCAGGACCTGAATCGACTGCTTCAGTTCCTTCACCCGCGTTTCCGCCTCCTGCAGCGTTGTCAGGGGACTCATCGCTATGGTGGGGGTCAGCAGCCACCCGACCTTGGCGTAGACCGCGCGCACCGCCTCGACGCCCTTGGCGGCTTCGATGCGCTGGCGCAGGCCGTCGCACTGCTCCTCGACGTTGCCGGGGTCGGCAAGCACCGGCAGGCCGTCCAGCTTGGCCTTGGCTGCGTCGTAGCGGCGCTCTGCTGCAGCCTGGGCGTCGTTGGCCGCGCGCCACTCAGCCTGTGCCACCTTGGCCGACGACAGGCTGACTTGGGCAGCCTCCAGCGTTGTCTGGAGCTCCCCCACAGCGCGCAGGCGGGCGTCCACGTCCAGCCGTGCGCCGGAAAGCTGCTGCAGGATCTCCGCCGTGTCCGGCTTCTCGATGCCTTCGAGCGACTCGACCGTCGCTTCGGCCGCCTTGATGGCCATCTCTGCACTGGCGGTGGAGCCAAGCGTCAGCTCCTCGGACATGCGCTCCAGCAGCTGGTCCAGCACCTCGAACTCGGCAAGGCGCTCGATCAAGGCGGTGGTCGCCTTGGTGCCCTCTTCCAGGGCCCCGCGGATCTCGCCCTGGTTGGCGATGGGCAGGCGGGAGACCATGGCGGCGTCCATGCCCAGCAGGCGCGACAGGAAGTTGGTGACTTCGTTCTGGCCGGTGACCTTGCCGCCGTCGTAGTTCACCTCGGCGCCGCGCGGGGAGCGCGTCACCGTGTACACGACATGGTCGACGACCAGGTCCAGCTCGACCTTGAGCGTCTTGACGTCCTCGCCCCAGGTGACCAGCTCTTCGAGCGGGTCCTTGAGGGTCTTCACGCCGCTCAGGGCGTAGGCGATGGCTCGCAGCAGGGTGCTCTTGCCCTGCTCGTTCCCCCCTCGCAATGCCGTGAAGCCGCCGGAGAGGGTGACTTCGAGCGCGCGGTGGCGCTGGAAGTTCGTGAGTTTGATGCGATTAAGCATAGGCCTCTTTCAATGTCGGGTACAGGTCACGCAGTGCCTGCGAATCCTCGAAAAGTTCGCGGAACTGCAGCCACCCACGGAAGTTGCGGCTGGGGGTGTAGTTCGTGATCAGTGGCGTGGCCTGGTGCTCGATGGGGCTCGCGTGCAGGGGTTCGCTCCCCACCAGACGCATGAACAGGTCAAGGTCCTTCTGGATGCTCGGGTTCTCGCCGTCGTGGGTGAGGTAGGACACCCGAGCACAGCGCGCGGCGCTGCAGGCGATCAGCACCCAGGCGGGCACTTTGGCGGCCTGCGAGTCGATGCGCTCCTGCAGGCTCACGTAGGGTAGGTGCCACGCGAAGATGTCGTCAAGTTCCCCGGTGCGCAGGCTCGGCGTGGACGCATCCATGGCTTTACGCATTGCCTTAGCCAGCAGCTGGAACTCGGGCAATGCTGCGCTGTGGTCGCGCAGGGCGAAGAAGCCGTCCCACTCGGTGGCAGTGACGATGGTCCGCATCCACTGGAACGGCTCGAGCAGGCGGTTCGGAATAGACTTGTGAACCCCCAAGCTCATCAGGGCCTCGGCGAAGTAAGCCGCGTGCCCCGCCGCCCGCTGCCAGACCAGGCGGGCTTCCTCCCGCTTACTCGACCCGAGTTCCTCGCCCCCCTGCATCCCCGGCTGGTTTGTAGGCCACCGGCAGGGCTCTGCGGGGTTTTCCTCGACCTGGGCCAGCATCTTGCGCACCGGGATGGCCCGGGAAGACGCTGAGTTCCTTGACAGCACCCTGTGGGTCAGCAGCTCACCATGAAAGTACCTGTGATACTGGAGCTCCAGAGTCACAACACGGGCCCCGGCGGGGGACACCGAATCTTCTATTACGTTGGCTGAAATCATTTCATACTCCTGGCATATCGGGCCACGACCAGCAGCCCTTCGTTTTGTTTTCCCTCAGCGGGAGGATTCGCAGGTTCCCCTCCCAGTGAAGGCCGCAAACTAGGTGGACCCTGCCGGGCCCGAGGCCCTTTAAGGGCACTATGTGATCCACACTCATGGTGGTGCCTGTACGCAGGCTGATCGGCGTGCCCGTTTTTGCAGTCCTTCCCCGTAAAAACGAAATTTGCACGCTTCGCCCGGGTCACTGCTTCTCTCCTACGAGGCCTTGGATGACCTTCTGTTCTTCGGGGTTGAGAAATTCCATGAGCAGGCCGATGACGTCGACCTTGCGGATGTCTTCGACGGTGTCTGCCAGACCGTCCATGCCTTCGGCGGACTCGACCTTGACGGCATTGGTCACGACGAAGGAGCGGCTGCGCTGGCGGAATTTGGAAATCGCCTTGACGACGTTGGCGGACTCGGACAGGCCGGCGTCGCCGATGACACGGATGAACCCGCGGCCGTCTTCGGTCACGTCGTCCAGCTCACGCCAGTCGACCTCGGCGAACCACCCGTCGCCTTCGTCGTCGGGCGTCCAGGTCGGGATCAAGCTCGGCTCTTCGTCGCTCAGGAGCAGCGCGTACTTCTTGCCGTCGGCCTGCCCGTCGCCGTGGGCAAGGCAGTCGCTCACCGAGGTGGGGAACTGGTTGCCGACGATCAGCACCCGCCCACCCAGCGCGCGGCGCCCTTGGTGCTCGTGGCCCAGCACCATCGTGATGTCGCGGTCACGGAAGCCCTTGGCGACTTCACGGGTCAGTTCGAGTGAGTGGTCTTGCTGGCCAGCGAATGGGTTCGAAAAATTACAGTGCAGCAGCAAATACTTGGTGCCGTCGGGCACCCGGCCCAGCTCATGCTCGAAGATTTCCTGGTTGGGCATGTGGGGGATAACGTAGACCCCGCCGTCCAGCGCCGTCGGCTTCGACACAAGCCGGAACCGCGCATGCTTCATCTCCAGCAGTGCGCCGATGAAGGCCACGGTGCCCAGCTTGGTGCTGTCCTTGCTCAGGTCATGGTTACCCAGAGCCCAGACAACGTCAATGTGGGGGAACTCGGTCATGAACTCGTCAGTGATCGAGTAGATCGCCAGCGCCTGACTCAGCGCAATGCTGTAGGTGTCGGCCAAGTCGCCGTTGAAGATGATGCGCTGGGCGCCGTTTTCAGGCGCCAGGCGCAGCAGGCGGCGGTGCTGCTGCAGGGCGTATTCCCGCAGGTCGGCGGCGCTGGCCAGCGTGGTGCCGCCGGTGCGCTCCACGCCGAGGTGGTGGTCATTCAGTACGAGGGTTGGGGTCATCTTTGGTCTCTTCGTTGGTACGGGCCCAGGCGCCGCCGCGGGGCGGGTCGCTGACGGGCTGCAGGGCCTCAGCGCGGTGGCGCTTGGCGGTGGCGCTCAGCTCGGCACGCCGAGCGACGCGGTCGGCTTCTGCGGCTTGCTCGAGTAGAGAGCGCGGCTTCTGGCGGGTGCTGTGGCACTGGGCGCACTGGTTGTTGTGGCCCATGCGACCGGGTACAAGCACCTTGCGGAAGCCTTCGGCGGGCTTGTGCCGGCGACAGTAGTGGCAATACTTCTGGGGCATGTCAGCACCCGAACGCGGGCAGGGCGGCGGCGAGGGCGTCCCGGGGGGCCTCGTAGAGAGGCTCCTGCGACAGGTTCCATGAACCCTTGTCTCCTGTACGGCTGAGGTACACAGGCGTCACGACACGCCAGCGGCCCAGGGTGGAGTGGTAAACCAGCACCGCGCAGAGCCCACCCGCGTTCGCCCGCTTGCGCAGAGCTGGCAGCTGAGGGACCTTGTCGCGGACAAGGCGGTATTCGTGCTCCGTTTCCTTCACCTCGACGAGGCCGTAGTAGCGCTCGTACGAGGGGTTCAGCAGGGCGTAGTACTCGAAGTCGGCGGCCGCGGCCTTGATCGTGCGGCCGGCTGCCTTCGTGTCCACCAGGCGGTTGAACTCCCGGTGCACAGGGTCTTCGGCGACCCACGCCTCCAGCACCTTCTGGACGGCCTTTTCGGCGTCCTTCCCCCTGTCAGCGAACTTGTTGCTCTTCTTGAACGGCATAAAAGTCTTTCTGCTTTTTTGGCCTGAATGGTTTGCGTTCGAAGGCCCCGGCCAGCGCATTGCTGTGGACCTTCCCCTTGGAGCACCCGCATCCACGGGTGTGCCCCGACTTGAGGTGGCCCTCGCGGACCCACTTCACCGTGCCGCATTCGCAGCGGCATTTCCACTTCGACAGCTTCGGGATGTACTCGCGCTCAATGAGCGTGAGTTTTCCAAGAACCTGCCCGGGGGCAAGTTCCTGGCTCATGCGAGTGCCTCCTCGATGGCTGCGCTGATCTTCTCGGCGTCGAAGAAGTCGCCGCACTCGATCTGCTCCCCGAAGTTGCGGCCCAGCGAGATGCTGGACACGATCGGGATGCGCATGCCGCCGTAGGGCTGCACCATGCACTCGTGCGCCTGGCGCATCACCTCCAGCGCGTCGTCGCGGTGGACCGAGAACACGACTTCGTCGTGGATCGGGAAGTAGAAGCGGGCGTTGTACTTGCCGGAGAACAGCCCAAGCCGCCACATGGAGGCCAGCGCCAGCTTGGTCTGCTCGCCGCCGGAGCCCTGAATCTTGAAGTTCGGACCCTGGCGGCCGGCCTTCGCGGCTTCCCACTTGTCGTCGGAGGACAAGGCTGCCTGCAGGTGGCGCCGCGCACCCATGAGGGTGGTGGCGTAGCCGCACGCCTCGACCTCGGCGCGAACCTTCTCCTTCCACGGCGTGATGCGCGGGAAGGCGACTTCCTTCGCGTCCAGGAACGCCTGCGCCACTTCCTCCTCGACGCGCATCGTCGAGGCGATCTTCGGCGCCATGGCGTCGTACTGGCTGGCGAAGTTCACCGTCTTGGCGTCGTCGCGCAGGGCCTTGGCCTTGGCCTTGACCGCCTTGTCGCTGGACTCACGCATCTGCTGGAACTCGTCGTACCCGACGGGGTGCCCCCAGATGTGAATGGCAGCGGCCACGGCCGTCAAGCTGTGGGCGTCCTTCAGGTCCTCGCCGACGTAACACGCGGTCAGGTTCTCGTCGCCGGACTGCTCCGCCATGAGGCGCAGCTCCTGCCCCGAGAAGTCCATGGAGACCACGACAGCGTCCTTGCAGTGGGGCAGGACAACCTGGCGGAACTCCACACCCTCGCCGCGCTTGGGCATCTGCTGCGCGTTGGGGGCGCTGGAGCTGTAGCGCCGGGTCACCGCCTCCGACTGGTTCAAGGCGGGGTGGATCAGGCCGTCGCGCCAGTGCGGGAACACCTTGTAGGTCGAGTAGAACAAGCTGCGGCGGGTGTTCACCGTCTTGATGGTCTGGAAGGCCTTGAGGACAGCCTTCTTCTCGTCGTCGAGGTGCGTGTCCCGAGCCAGCGAGTTCTCCACTGCGTCGTCATCGGTGGAGGCCTTGCTGATCCACAGCGCGCGGTCTTCGTCGGTGACGTCGACCTGCTTGCCGTCCTTTAGCGCGCGCAGCTTCTTCCACGCTACCCGGTAGGCCGGGTCCTCGCGCTGGGCGGCGGTGAGCTTGTTGAACAGACGCGGCTGAATCCCGATCACGTTGTAGAACAGGTTCTGCATCTGCTTCGGAGAGCCGAAGTTGATCTTGGGCTCGCCGGTGAAGCGTTCCCGCACGTAGTCGTTCAGGGCCTTCGTGTCGTTGGTCTGCAGGATGTGCAGGAGCAGCGGCTGGCGCCCATTCAGGTAGGTCTCGACGTCCTGCAGCACCGCGTCGATCTTGCGCTTGCGGGTGCTGAAGCCCTCGTCGTCGTCCACCAGGATGGCCAGGGCCGTCTTGATGGCAGAGGCGTCGATCGTGTCGAAGGTGGGGCAGCTGGTGCCTTCCCACCCGTTCTTGACGAGGAAGGCGCGCAGCGTGGCCCAGGCCTCGCTGTAGCGCTTCTCGTCCTTCTGCTCCATCTCGCGGACCTTCTGCTGCGAGATCTTCACGCCCTGCACGTAGGCAAGGGAGGTGAGATACTCGGGCAGGGTCTCGACCTCGAGGTACACGTGCCACGTGCGCTCGATCTCCATGACCAGCTGGTAGTAGGTGTGCAGGGAGAACGTGCAGATCGTGTCGTCGGCGCCGTAGTCGAACACCTCGCTCGCGGTCAGCTCGTTCATGCGGTACTGGCGGCGCTCCCAGGGCTCGGTCACGGCGCGCTCCAGCAGCTTTCCGTTGCCCATGCTCACCGTGACCCCGCCGGTCTCGTCGTTCACCGTGCGGACCTCGACCTGCTCATACACAGCGGGCTTCACCTCAGCGTCCCAGGTCTTGGTGACCCGACCGCCGGTGAGCGAGCCCACCGGGCCATCGCGGGAGGTGGTCTCCTCGTAGGTCTGCTGCTCGTAGCCCAGATGCAGCTTGCTGCGCTGCTTCAGGCCCTTGGGCAGGTTCTCGTCCACGTACGACGCGCCGATCTTGGTGTCGATCGCGTTGGGCAGGAAGCCGTGCCAGCCGTTGTCCTTCCACTTGTCGCCCCACGTGCGGTAGAGCACGGAGAACTCGAAGGAGCGGTTCTGCACCAGGACGGTGACGTTGTCGGGGATCAGCTCCACCATCGCGCGGCACTGGTCCACGCTGATGTTGGCCACGTCGGACTCTTCCTTGTGGTCCACAGTCATGTAGACCGTGTGCTGGCCGTTGTCGCCGAAGGTCAGGCCCATGCCGGTCAGTTCATGCCCGAGCACGTCCACCTCGAAGCTGCCCTTGTCCTTCACGGCGTTGATGCCGGCGATCCACTCTTCGGAGGCTTCGGTGTCTGAGGTTTCAATGTCCAGCGCCACGTAGGGCGAGTCCTTCAGGGCGTCGCTCACGCGGCTGAAGGCCCGCTCGTAGTTGCCGGCGTGGACAAGGGTCTTGGTGCCGTAGAAGCGGCGCAGGTCGTCCACCCGCAGCACCGGCGAGAGCTCGTCCCACTGCTTGACCATGCCCGGGGTGACCTCCAGCGGGCGGCTCACCGTGTTGACGTCGTCGGTGTGCAGGCTGGCCACGCGCCAGGACGTCGTGACCATGCCCTTGTTATCGATCAGAAACTGCAGCGACTTCATGTCCGCCACGTCTTCACGCAGGCGGTCGAGCTGGCCGTTGACGATCAGGTCTTCCAGGGCCTGCAGGCCGTCCACGCCCCACTTCGAGACGAGCTCGACGAACTTGGCATCACCGAAGCCCTTGGCGCCGGGGATCTTGTCGGAGGTGTCGCCGACGGTGGCCTTGTACAGGGTGATGAACTTGTGCGGGAACGGGCCGTAGGGGTTCTTGTTGAGGGTGCCGTCGCTCCACGTGGGGGAGCCAGACTTCCACACGTCGGTGTTCTCGTCCACCAGCACGCACAGGTCGCCGTCGCCGGTGACCACGGTGTTGCGGGAGTAGCGCAGGTTCTTGCACAGGTAGCCGATCACGTCGTCGGCTTCCATGCCGCTTTGCGTGACGATGGTGGCGCCCAGGTCGCGCAGCATCTGGGTGAGCTGCTCGCGGGCCTTGTTCAGCTCCTCGCTGACCTCGGGCGCCTTGTCACGGCCGACCTTGTACTGGGGCAGCAGGGCCTGGCGGCGTAGCTTGGCGTTCTTGCCGTCCCACACGATGAGGGTGTCGCGGGGCGCCACCTTGAACATGCGCAGCAGCTCGACGTACTTCTCGAAGAAGCCGTCCACGCCGTACTGGGCGGAGTTGACCTGCACTTCTCTGCCGTCGACAACGATCACACGGCCTTCATCATGGTCAACCCCGCGCAGGATGGCGGGGTTGAGGATGGAATTTGCATCAAGGATGAGTCTCATTCTTCGTCTTCTTTTTCTTCTTGGAACTCGGACGCGGGGCGCCCGTTGATGTAGGCGTTGGAGGCCACGGACACGGGCAGCACCCGGGGGTCCAGCCAAGCGGGGTAGAGGCCTTCAGCGGGCACCTCGACCACCACGTGGGAGGTGAGCTGGTAGGTGAGGGCGGCACCAGACTTGAGCTTGGTGACCACACCGGAGCGCTGGCGCTCGGTCAGCCAGCCATACACGTAGGAGGCGCTGAGGCCCCGGGCCTGGGCCATGGCCACGAGCCCGCCGCGCGTCTTGGGGTTGCGCAGCAGGACCATGAGGACGCGGTTGGCGTCCCGCAGACGCTGCGCCTTGGATTCATGCTTGGTCTTCATCCGATCCTCCAACGCTTGCGCTGCAGCTCAAGGTCTTGCTGGCAGGGCACGCACCGGACCTTGCCCAAGGCAAGGCGCCCAGGCAGCAGGCCTTCCTCACACTCGACGCAGGCGGTGGTGGGCCAGCTGCCGTCGGCACGCTGGACCTGCTCGGCCCGCGCGGCCTGCTGTACGCAGGACACGGCGGCGTCGGTCAGGGTCTGGGCCAATGTGCTGGCCTGGTCCAGAATGTCCGCCTCGCGGACGCCAGCTTCGCGGCTCACTTTTCCTCCGCCTGTGTGTTGAGGGCCGTGTGGTGGACCGGCTGCTTGTCGGCGTGACGGGTGAGGATCCCGTCGGCCAGCCCGTTCAGCCACGCCCGCCGCTCTGCCAGATTCGTCACCTTGGGCGGGCGGTCGTCCACCCAGTTGCCCCGGATCATGGAGTCGCGCAGGACCATGAGGCCGACGATGGCCTTGGTGATGTGAGACAGGCCGCTGTCGGCGTCGATGTCCTCACCCTCCCACCAGTCGGCAAGGTGCCGCCCCACCACAGCGTCGAAGTAGACGCTGGCACGCACACCGGAGACGCGGTAGTTGTGCCGGCCGTACTTGGCGGCGCCCTCCAACATGGCCACGCCGCACTCGTTGACGACCGCAATGGGCAGGCAGGAGTACCCGGCCTTGCGGGTGCCTATCGCGTCCTTGGGGTTGGTGTCCTTAACCGGCTGAGGCGGCGCTTTCGGAGGTGTGTTCATTGGCTTCTTTCTTGTTGTTCTTGTGGAGCCAGTTGAAGAACCTGCGCACAACGTAACCCCGAGCGATCGAGATGACGGTGAACAGGAGCGTGATCGTGAGGTTCTCGGCGAAGTTGGTCTGGATGTGCCAGACCGGCTTGACGATGAACTCCCATGTGAGAAGGCTCAGGACGAAGCCCGAGCCGGTGTTGAGCAGCTGCTCGATGAGTGAGCCCAGACGTGACTGCATCAGATGACCCCCTCACGAAGGTCCTGCAGGGCGCGGGCCCAGCGTTGGCGGGTCTCCGGCTTCTTGCCCATGCGGGGGTAGCGGATGGCGTCGCCAAGGTGCCGGCGGAATTTCATGTTGTCCAGCACGGTGGGCACCAGCATCTGGTACACGTCGTGCAGGGGGGTCTCCGAGGTCTCCTCCGCCGTGAGGTACTCGGTGGCCTCGTCCAGCCGGGCCAGGCGCTGCATGGCGCCTTCTATCTGCTGCGCCACGGACACGGTGTAGCTGCCCACGGCGCTGGCTGCCCAGGCGTAGAAGGGGTCCAGCAGGTTGCGCACCGCCCACGCCAGGGGGTTGCGCAGGCGCTGCTCGGGCTGGGTCAGGTAGGCGTCCCAGTCGTAGCGCGGTGCCGGCGCTTTCACAAGCTGCTGCCGTGCGTTGCTCCAGACGGAGTCGGTGTTGAAGGCCATCACCCAGTCAAGGGTGTCGAGCACGACGCCGCCGCTGTCGTGGACGGGGCGGCGCTCGGTGTGGTGCAGGGCCATGGCGATGAACTGGGCGGCGGTGACCTGCCACATCTGTGAGGAGCGCATGGAGCGCCCGGAGACCCGCATCCAGGCTTCGCGCTGGCCCTGCTCCATGTAGGGCAGCAGGGCGCGCTCGCCTCCGCGCTCGCCCCGCACCACACCCTCCACGAAGCACTCGTAGAGGTGGGCCAGGATGTCGGTGTCGGCCTGCAGGTGGGGGACCGCCCACTCGTAGACGGCGCCAGCTTTGCTGGCGTCGAAGACGTTGTAGCCGGGCAGGGACACGGGGTGGTACGCTTCGGGGTTGTCTGCAGCCCACCGGGCCTCTTCCTGAACCTCCTCCAGGAGGCCCGCCCTGTGCAGGCGGGACAGGAGGAGGTTCAGGGCCCGGGAAGACGCGTCGGGGTTAGCCAGCCGCATGTTCCAGCGTCGCCCGTTCAGCCGGCAGGTCGCGGTTCAGCGCGCGCTCTGCGGAGAAGTGGATGCCGTTGTAGCGCTTGAGCAGCTTGGCCACGTTGACGCGCTGTACGTCTTTTTGCGAGGGGGCTGCGGCCCCTGCAAACTCATCGGGGAGGATGCGGATGAGGGCAAGGTTGGCGTAGTCTACGGCCAGACGCTTCTGCCCTTCCGTGGGCTCTTTCCCGTAGCCCACCCAGCGCTTGGCCATGTCCAGCAGCTCGGTCGCTGCGAAGCGCGCGACTGCGGCGTAGCCGGCCGCGACCACGGCGTCGGGGGCCTCCAGCGCGGCCCGTGCCATACGCACGTCTTCGTTACCGGCGGGGTCGCCGACAACCTGGCGCAGGGCCTCAGCGTAAAACTGGCAGTCGCCGATTTCTTCAATCAGGTTGGTGAAGTCCGTGGCGATCTGCGCCTCGTGCACTTCAGTGGCCACGCCGAGGGCGGCATGGATGAAGTCGTCGCGCTGACTGCCAGAGGAGTTGAACAGGCTTTTCACAAAGCCCGAGTAGCCGATGGTGGAGAAAACTTCGTCGACGGTAAGGCCGACGGGCGCAGATGCGCCCTGTTGGGTATCACTCATGTTTTTCTTCTTATTGGAGAGCGAGGTTGATAGTGTAGCGCATGTCTGCGTCGAGGTCTTTCATCTCGCGCAGCATCCACTTGAGGTAGCTCTTGGGCACCGAGTCAAAGGGCTCACCCTTGTGCTTGCCGAAGGGCATCATCAGGATCTGCATAGGAGCCCGGGACGCTTCAACAAGTTGGGGCAAGGTCATGCCGGTGCGCTCGCAAATGTGCTTGGCGAGGTGCATGGCAGAGTAGACATCGGCCATGGCGCGGTGAGCGCCCAATGACCGCGGGAGTCCCAGCGAGAAGATCAGAGTGCTGAGCTTGTGGTCGTCGGCGTGCGGGTAGAGCTTGCGCACCCACCGCAACGTGCAGACTTCCTCGAACCCATTGGCCACGTAGGGCCCAATGGTGTGTGTATCGAAACTCACCCGATGCCCGATCAAGGCGGCCGGCCCTTCCAGCAGGCCGCCGTAGCACGAAGGGTCGATGTCGCTAAAAAACTCCCCCAAGGTGGGGGAGTTGGCGACGTCGTCGTTGGTCAGGCCGTGCACACCGGATGCCGACGGGGAGATCATCTTCTCGGGGTCAATGAGGCTTTGCCGCTCTGCCAAGATGTTGAAGTTTTCGTCTATCCTGGCGATGGCAACTTCCACGACCCCGCGGGTCGGGTCCGCGTCGGTGGTTTCGGTGTCGATGATGTAGTAGTGCATATGCGCAGCGGGAGGGCCGAAGCCCCCCGTCGTCATCAGATCTTGGCCGGCAGTTCCGACACGATCTTCAGCTTGGTCCACTCGTTGTCACCCTTCGCCGCCGCTTCCCGCAGGAAGAAGAAAGTGAAAGGATCTTCCGGCAGCTTGAACCCCGGCAGGCCCATGGACACCGCGCGGGCGGTGTCGTTCAGGCTCTGCTGGTAGCGCGAGAAGGCCGGGATGGACGACTTGGACAGCGTCACCTGGATGACCGTGCCCACGGGGCCGTCACCGGAGTCCGTGCCCAGCAGGGCGCAGGCCGTGTCGATGAACGGCCGCATGACCGCCTTCCCGAAGCCTTCGCCTTCCTTGTCGTCACGTAGGTAGTCCAGGTACTCCTGGCAGGGCTTGCCGACCCAGCTCTTCTGCTCTTCGCCGATCACCGAGTCAATGACCTTGCCGTCCTTGGAGTAGGCGACGAAGTTCTTGCTGGCCTGCGACTGCTCACCGGGCGTAATCTGGTAGCTATCGTCCCACGACATCAGGCGTACCTTGGCCCAGCGGCCCAGGCTGACCTTCTGGCCGCCGTCTTCGCCCTTGATCTCGCCGTTGTTGCCCTTGAACTGGATGTAGTTGCCGTAGCTGAAGTCGCTGGCGCCCTTCATCTCCTTGACCTCGCGCTCGAAGGCCTTGGCCTGCGCTGCGGCTTCCTGCACGCTCAGGGACGTGGCGGATGCCTTGGCGATGGCCATGGTGGCGGTGGCCGCAGCGGACTCCGGAGCAGCGGGCGCCGCAGCAGGAGCCGACGCCGGAGCTGCAGCGGGCGCTGCGGCTTCCTTGGTGGCGGTGTTGTTGTCGTTGGTGTCAGTGGTCTTTTTTCCGAGTGCCATGGTAATTTCCTTTGAAATGGCTTTGGTTTGCTTCTTTTCTCAGCGCTGCTCAAGCTCTTGTCTTGAACAGCTCCACTCCTTCCGCTTGCAACTTTTCAAGGTTGAGGCGGAAGACTCTCGCTTTCCCGTTTCCATCGCGTAACGGGCTATCGAAAGACAGGCGGTCCACCGTCGCAGGGAACTTCTGCATTGCGGCGGTGAACGTGTCAGCACTGGTGTACAGGGGCTGGATGCCCTTGCGCTTGCACCAGGCGTAATACTTGATGTAGCTCTCGCGCATCAGGAGCTCCAGGACACCGTCGCGGACGATGTATTCCTTGGCCTCGCGGATGGCGAATTCGCTGTCGGGGCCCTCGGTGCGGGAGATCAGCGCCATGTCGTTGAGCACCTTGGCGGGCTCGTTCATGGCGATCGAGTTGATCTCGTCATCCGAACCTTGGGTTCCGCCCAGCAGCAGCGAGTTGCGCAGCATGGTGAAGTCTTCGGCGAAGCGCTCGCCAAAGCGCGTGGCCACGCACTGCGCCACGAAGTCCAGGCCGGCCACGGCCACCGCAAGGTTATGCACCTGGCGGTCGTGCACGCCCCGGTGGGCGGCGGCCCGGATCTGGGCGCGCAGCGGGTCCAGCGCGGCGCGCCGGCTCTCTACCGTCTCTCCGGTCACACGCTCACCGGTCTCGTCGTACGAGCCCAGCGTGGCCAGCAGGAGCAGCTTGCCCAGTTGCGGCATGAACTTGACGCCGGCCTGCGCCACCGCCCAATGCTCGCCACGCCCGGCCTTGTTGGCCTCGGTGAACGAGACCGGCAGGCACCGGTGCACGATGGCCGTCTGCATCTCCTGCGCCTCGGCGATGAACACCGTGGGTGTGGAGAAGGTGTAGGTCGTGACGTCGCGGAACGAGTTCTCGGTGCTGCCCCGGGTCATACCCCCGCTGGCGCCCTGCTGCTGGTTGTACTGCAAGCGGAACTGCGTCTGGTAGCGGTCCAGTACGTCCTTGCGCATCTCCGACGGCTTGTACTCGTCAAGGATGAGGGGGATGCTGGCACTGCCGGCCAAGGCCGCTTTCAAGGAGAAAGCAGTCGTGTTCAGGCAGTTGTAGACCAGGGGGCGCGCGGTGTTGTAGAACAGGCGCACGAATAAGCTGTTGGTCTGCGTCTTGCCCGAGCCAGCAAGGCCATTCGGGTGCAGCAGCGGGAACTCGCCGTAGGCTTCCTGGTAGAACTGCTTGTGGAAGCAGCTGGCGTACCACCCGAGCATGCTGCCAACGACGGCTGGGCTGTTGACGCGCAGCAGATGGTGCAACCACTCCTCAGCCTCTGGCGAGGCAGCAAGCGCCGCGCAGTGGTGGATGTCGCTGCCGAACATCCCCTGGGTGGCCACCTGCGAGGTGAACTTGTAGGTCACGCCCTCGCGGTTGTCTGGCGGCACCACCTCGTCGGTGGCCACCCACAGCACGTCCTTCACAATGCGGTCGATGATGGCGGGGTTCTGCACCACGTCCAGCCCTTCCTTGTGGACGGTATAGATCACACGGTTTCCTTTCTTCGCAGAGCGCGAAAGCATGAGCTGCACGACACCCGCCTGTGTGTCGGAGCCGGAGAAGACACCGCCGAACGCGGTGCACATGGCGCTCAGGGCGCTGCGGGACGTGAAGTCGCGCATCTTCAGAGAGCGCCGCCCCATGGACTTACCGTCGGACGTGACGCCCACCTCCATGCCCAGCAGCAGCCCGTCGGTGGAGTCCATCAACAGGGACGGCTTGCTGAACCCGATGTTGCTGATCTTGCGGGCGCCCTCTGCGGTGCGGCGGTAGATGCCAGTGCGGGTCATGAACAACCCTTCCACCAGCGAACCGTCCGCGGCCTGCGCCTCGTCAAGCAGCTCCTGCGGGAGCGCGTCTGCCTCGTCTTCGCCCTCGTCGTTGTCGGGGACGTGGCCAAGGCCTACCGACTCCGACACGCCGTCAAGGTCGCTGGTCGGGGTGTCCACGTCCAGCAGCGAGCGGATGCCGCCCCGGGAGTAGGAGTAGCAGGGGTTGTCGTGGGTGTAGTCCCACATGCGGCGCAGCTCTTCACGGCGCTTGCGGGGTGAGCCGTAGCGCGCGGAGTCGCCGGCGTGATTCTTGACCAGCCCGTCGCAGGCCTCGACCAATTGGTCGGCGGTCTTGCCCAGTGCGTTGGCCGTGATGGCCAGTTGCATGGCGACCTTCTGGAACCCGACCCCGGGCACCAGGTTCTCGCCGCGCATCACCCGCTCGACGCTGGGCGGGAACTGGCCCTTGAACTTGGCCAACAACTGCTCGTCCTGGCTCGCCTTGGCGCGGCGCTTGAGCCCGCCCTCTGTGCGCTCCACGCCCTTCTGGAACATGGCCGCGAGGGCTGTGTTCAGCGTGGGCAGCTCGCGCATGGGTTCAGGGCGCGGCGCGGAGCACAGCTCGTTGTAGAGCTCGGGCGTCATGGCGAACGCCTCGCTCACAAGGATCGGCACCTTGAACTTGCCGTTGCTGCGCTCTACACCGGGCGTGCGCCACATGCGGCCACGGCGCCCGGTGTAGACACGCAGGTCCAGCGTGTCCACGACCATGGCGAAGGCCATCTCCTTGTAGATGTAGGGCAGGGCGGTGGTGCCCGTCTTGGATATCTTCGGGATGAAGACCGGCTGCGGGATTTCCAGGTGGAAACCCCGACCGCCGGTGGCGTACAGCCTCAGGCTCTCCAGCACCACACCCATCTCTTGCAGGTTGCGCAGGAAGAGCTGGAATTGCGGGATGGTTTGCGAGATGTCCTCGGCGTCCCAATCGAAATACAGCGGGCCGCTGTACTTCATTTTTGCGTATTCGTCCCGGTCCCAAGTGGCTTCGGGGGAGCTGTACGCGTCCAGCACGGTCACGAAGGCCGGCTTTTGCTCCTGAATGATTTTGTCCCGGTGCTCGCCCAAGGCTTCACGCCATTGGTCTTCGCCTCCGGTAATCTGATACCAGAAGTAGGATGACATTCGAGCGCCTCAGACTGCGGGGTCAGGGCGCTCGACGCGTGCAAATTCTTTCTGGGGGGACTGTGGTGCGGGGGCCGCACCGTTGGTGATCTTGTTCATCTCTGCCCACTTATTCTTTTTGTTATCGGGTCAGTGAAGCGGCCTCAGTACCTGACTTTGTCCAGGAATCCCGGGAACCGCTCCCTGAATTTATTCAGGGTCGCACAGTACGTGTGCCCCTCGATCTGCCGTAGTTCTTTGCTACGAGTTTTGATCAGCACTGCGTAATGGGGAACGAATTGTACCCCACTCCCCGGAACCTGCTTGCCACTCCACTTCAAGGTGAAGTTCTGCGGCACGTGCAAAAACAGGTCCCGGTTGCCCCACCGGGTAGGTACGCAGCTGATGCGAACCTTTTTGCTTCCCTCGGCCACCACGACCTCGGGGCCGTTGACGCGATCGATGGTGATGTCGCCCAGGCGCAACATGGTCTGGTCGACCGGCTGCCCGTTCTGCAGTGTGTACGCCACCAGGTAGCGGTTGGGGAAGGCCGCCTCGATGCTGAGGGCCCCGTAGGATTTGTACTCGGCACGCTCTCGTGGGAGCATCAGCCCCACCAGCGCTTCGAGGCTTTTGCCGTCGTCTAGAAATTGCCCACCCCGATCCCCGGAATCAGCCGCCATAAAGTTGCTCCTTGAGCGTTTTGAAACTCCCCTGCACCGAGCTGACGAGTGCATCGTTGCTCAGCAGGTCCCTGAATAACCCCACCTGAAGGGTTCCTTGAGCTACAGCAATGCGCACGTTGACAGGCTCGGTCTGGCCGTCCCGGTCAAGGCGCTTGACCACCTGTTCGTAGTCTTTGGGCGCTGTTGGGCACTCAATAATGAGCATATCAGAGCAGACATGCTGGAGCCCGTCAACGCCGAAACCCCCAGACCCGGGCTGGATACCCAAAACCCGGCACGTGGGGTCTTCGATGAAACGCTGGATGTTGCGCTGGCGCTGCGCGTCCGTGGTCTCGCCGTAGATGGCCACGGCGTTGTAGGCGGCCAGGTGCTTGGTGATGGACCGGCTGGTCGGCCGAAACCAGGTCACCACCACCAGCTTCTTCTCGCCGAGGCTGTCCAGCTCGTTTTTGATGAGGTCCCAGACGGCGCTGACCTTGTCGGGGTCATCGTCGTACTCGCCCCAGTTGCAGACGACCTGCTGCAGCGCGGCGCGCAGGGCGCCGGCGGAAATGGCGTTGATCTCCTTGCCGTTCTCCAGCTCGACCAGGCGCTCGTCGGCAATGCGCTTGTAGAGGCGCATGTGGGCGGGGTCGAGCTCGTAGGGGATGATCTGCGGCGGCGGGTCCGCTGGCAAGTCCTTGCGCACCTGGCGCCGGAACAGGCGCGAGGTGTTGATCTTCATGTTCTCGGCCAGCAGCTCAAGGTTGACCCACTCCCGCGCGTTGCCGTAGTCGTCGTAGCCGGCGACGTGGAGCTTCTCGAAGTGGCGCTGGTTGCGGTACACGCCGGGCGCCACAAGCCGGATGTAGGCGTAGGCGTCGCCGGGCTTGGTCAAGGGCGTGCCCGTCAGCAGGATCAGCGGGCGGCCCTCGGCGAAGAGCTTGACTGCCTTGTGGTTGTCGCTCTTGATGTTCTTGATGGCGTGGGCCTCGTCGGCAATGATGCCGACGCGCTTGTGCTCGAAGAACGAGAACAGGGTGTCGAAGTCGTTCTTGAACAGCCCGTAGGACATGAGCAGGAAGTCCTGGTCCAGCGGGATGTTACGGCGCTGCTTGGGTGTGCCCTGGTAGCGAACCACGTCAAGGGGTACGCCGGTGGTCTTGTCGGAGATCGACTTGAGCCAGCGTTCCCACTGCAGCAGCAGGATCGGCGGCATCAGCACGATCCAGTGGTTGATGTCGGCCTGCAGGCTCAGCCAGAGGGCGTGGTGGGTGGAGACGGCAGTTTTGCCCGTACCTGGCTCCCAGTAGTACCCGGGCCGGTCATGGGTGGCAAGATCTTCAAATTCGTCAGATTGGTAGGGTCGCAGTGAAAACGGAAACGCGAACTGCTCCCTGACCGCTTCGTATGGCGATGTCATTGTTGTGCTTCGGGAGTTGGAGGAACATCAGGCGCTCGGGGCGGAGAAGATGCGTGTGAGGTGCTGCAGGGCCAGCGCGGTGTTGCCGATGGGGGCGTCCAGCAGCGGATCGTTGGGCTCGGCCCAGCGGGCGCGCTGCTGGACGGTGTTCACCCACGGCAGGCCGTAGGCGGCGAACATTGGCAGGCTGCGCACCAGCCTGGGCTGCAGCACAAACACCGCGTGGTAGAACTGCTCGGGCAGTTTGTTCAGGTGCTTGCGCAACTCGTGGTTACGCGCCGTCTCACGCACATGGGTCGTGAACTTGGGGTCCGACGCCTGAGGCGTCGCGTCGTAGTTGTGCGACACCCAGGCAAGGTTCCACGCCAGCGGGTCGTCGCGCAGGAACGGCGACTGGGCCGGCCCGACCCGAAGGTCGAGCAGGTTGCGGCTGTAGTACTCAATGGGTTGAGGGGAATATCTCAATGGGTTCCTTTCTGCTCGTGGTATTACCTGACGTAGAATCTTGTTGATATTTTTGACAACCTTCGTTGATTGGTGAGGGTTTCGAGAGGTTTTTACGTTAAGCTCATAGCCTATCGGAAAAATCCGGCTCTAAGACTATGGTTTTCTGCCTCAATTCTGACTGTCAAAATCACACCGCAAAGGGGTCTGATTGGTACGTAAAGACGGGCTACTACAAACCCAAGGGCAGCGGACAGCGAACCGCACGTTACAAGTGCAAAGCATGCGGAAAGACGTTCTCGTCCAATACTCACAAACCGACGGCATACCAAAAGAAGCGGTCTATTAACCAGCGACTATTTGAACTCCTAGTTAGCGGAGTTTCGCTGCGTCGTGCAGCAGAGTTGCTTGAAGTTCAATACAACACGGTGCTGCTGCACTTTGACTATCTGTCAGAAGCTGCTAAGTTGCATCACACCAAGCTTTTGAAAACTATCGAGACCGAGTTTGTCCAAGTTGATGAGCTGGAGACGTTTATTCACGCGAGACCAAAATGCGTATCCGTCTCAATGGCGGTCAGAGTCAAGACCGGTCAGATATTGGGCTTCAACATTGCCCGTATGCCCGCTAAGGGGAAGCTTGCAGCAATCGGCGCATCTTTGTACGACTGGACCGCAGATGAAAGGGCCGCTAAGTTTCAAGAGCTGCTTACCAGCTTTGTCGGTTGCTTGAAACCGTCAATTACCTTCAAAACAGACTCAAACACCAACTACCCAAAGTGGATTGCCGCTGTGGTGCCGCATGCCAAGCTGGAGCGCGTCAAGGGTAAGAACAAGAAACAGCCGATTGGAACGCCGAAGGAGTATG
>Ga0228698_1000121_pt1 | contig 70889 bp, 77 predicted proteins | sample McNCre117_Aug_MG_FD_178015 | JGI IMG/M metagenome (GOLD analysis project Ga0228698, IMG submission 178015) | Freshwater microbial communities from McNutts Creek, Athens, Georgia, United States - 1-17_Aug_MG | ecosystem: Environmental > Aquatic > Freshwater > Creek | place: USA: Georgia...
TAGCTAGGCGCCAATCACCAAATTGACGCCACATCATTGCCAAGTAGCGAGCTCCTGCCCGAAGATTCACGTATGGATCCATTAGCCATGCGTCGTTACTAACGCCTAGAGCATATCCCGTTGTCGGCATTATTTGCGCCAGGCTTCTTGCACCTTTAGGGCTAATAGCCTGATGGTTAAAACGGGATTCTATGGCGACTACAGATAGAAGAAGTTCTGGTTCGATGCCTTCTTCTTTAGCAGCACGAATGATGGTTGCATTGTGCTGCCAATAGTTCTTGATTGTAGTTGCGCAAGAGGCGCTTTGAACCTTGCCCGTTAAGCATAGTGCCAAACTGTATACATCTGCTTTTGCAAGCATTGGCGCCAAAACGAACGCACAAGCTATCACCCACTTTTTCATAAAACCTCCTGTCTGAATCTCGATGCGCTAACATCGGATTGCAATTGAATAAGCTTGCAATTCTCGCTAGGTTAACAGAGAATGCAGCGGAGGGGTTAGCGCCCCACTATGACAGGAGTTGCAAGATGCCGATATGGTCGGTTAAAGGTACTCAATGGCGTGTTCTATTCCATGCGATTTTTCTATTCGCAGGGATACCTGCAGGCTGCTATATCGCATCTGGTTTATGGTTGTTGTTCAATAAGATCAATACCACCCAAGCTAGCTTTGGGGAGATGCTTTGGGCATGGTTGACGGCGCTACAAGCATACCGCGCAGGTTACCCCGTCAATGGTTCAAAGCTAGCCTGGGCAGGTGGGATTGCCTTCACAGCCATATACATCGTTCCGATCCATATATGGTTATCGGGAGCCTTGCGCCGCCGGGTAAAGTTACACGGCGATGCACGATTTGCCAAAACAAGCGAAGTGAAAAAGGCAGGGCTTTTCTCAGACTCCGGAATCGTGATCGGGAAATACAACGGGCAACTGCTGCGTTTTACCGGCCAACAGTTCGTATTGCTCGCAGCGCCGACTCGTTCGGGCAAAGGTGTGGGTATCGTCATTCCAAACCTTCTATCGTATGAGGGCTCTGTAGTCGTCTTTGACCCTAAACAAGAGAACTTCAACTACACGGCAACCTTCCGATCGACGACGCTTGGCCAAGAAGTATTCCTATTTAATCCCTTTGCTGAAGATCTAGAGAGAGACGCTAACGGTAAAGAGATCCCCAATGGGCGGCCAGCTCCGCGTACAGCACGGTTTAATTTTCTCTCGAGCATCTCCAGCGGGGTGTTCCGGGTTGGCGATATTCTGATGATTGCTAATGCGCTCTGGCCAACCGGTGGGAAAGATGCATTCTGGAACGACAGCGCACGGAATCTCTTTTTAGCAATCGTTCTTTTCCTGCTGGAGTTGCGCGACCACAAGAACGAAGTTGACGATCCGAAGCTCCCTGTCTATCCGGTAACCATGGGTGAAGTATTGCGCCAGTCGTCTGGGCGCGGTTCTGGCTTGTCTATCAAAAAGTATTTCCAGAAAATCGTCAACGACTATGATTGGCTGTCTGCCGAATGTCGTGATTCAATGGCCAACTTTTTATCAGCATCAGATGATGTCTTAGCGAGTATTACAAGCACCTTCAACGCACCGCTGACCATCTGGCGCAATCCTATAGTCGATGCGGCAACCAGCGCGAATGACTTCAATTTGGAAGACGTCCGTAAAAAACTGATGACGATTTATATCGGCATCACACCTGATCATCTGGAAGATGCCAAACTTATAGTTAATCTTCTATTCAGCCAGTTGGTGAACCTTAATACAAAGCAATTGCCACAGGACAACCCAGAGGTTCTCAAATATCCCTGCATGCTGCTCATGGATGAGTTTACCTCTATGGGCAAAGTTAATATCTTGGCGAAGGCTGTTAGTTACATCGCAGGATATAACTTGCGCCTTTTCCCAATCATTCAATCAATCGCTCAGTTGGAATCGGTCTACGGGAAAGAGGATACCCGGACATTTATCACCAACCACGCGATGCAAATCATTTTTGCCCCTCGCGAGCAAAAAGATGCAAATGATTATTCTGAAATGCTCGGGACGTACACTCTCAAGAACGCCAGTATGAGCCGATCCCGCGAAATATTTGGGAATAAAGGGCCCAGCGAGAGCATTTCTGATCAAAAACGCGCATTGATGATGCCACAGGAGCTCAAAGAGATTGGCCAATGGAAGGAAATCATCTTTCTTGAGAACGTTAAACCCATCATGGCTGAAAAAATCCGCTATTTTGACGACCCCTTGTTCAAGCCTCTGGTCGCACCACCTCCTGTAGTACAGCCATTAGACATAGATTTAATCCTTGCTAAATCCGAGGATGCTAAAAGGGATGCCGTTGAGACTGATATCGACCATGATCGTGACCGAATCAGAAATCCTGAACATTTAGCGCTTCTCAACGATCAAGTATCTGATTTGCCACCAACGATAGGAAGTCTTGAGGATGAAGTTGTCCTCGCCGGCTTAATGTTCGGTGATAGCGAGAACCCTTATACCGAGCTCGTCAACGCAACACCAGAATTTCTCGCACGACAAGCATTAGAAGAGATCGACTTTCTGGTGCAAATCGATGCTAAGAACGTTGACAATACAGCACCACCAATCGTTGTTATTGGTGGACAGGAATTGTCTGCGCAGGATTTATCGATGTTTACGGAGAGTGAATCAGCAATCGAGCACGTTACTAGCGACGATGAATCCATTTTCGACTAGAGCATATTTGCCCAGCTGTTAAGCAACCATGTTACCTATTGAATACAAGAGATAATTCTTTGCAACACACCAGGTTACCCACTAATTTTGTGGATAACTTCACTAAGGGGTTAGCGCCCCATTTGACAGGAGAAGAAGATGCCAGACCGCATCTATACGGATCGAGAGAAGATCGAGGCTGCGCTATCGTTTGTATCGTCTGATGATCGAGAGACCTGGGTCCAGGTGGCTATGGCCATCAAATCTGAATTAGGTGACGAAGGTTTCTCGCTCTGGGATCACTGGAGTTCTGGATCTCCCACATATAAAGCTGCTGCTGCTAAAGCAGTTTGGAAGTCGGCCAACGCAACTAGCATTAACATCGGCAAGCTTTATAGCCTTGCTAAACGCCAGGGATTCAATCCAAAAGAGTATAGAACCCAACTCCCTGATCCCCAGCTGCTTAAGGAGAAAGAAGCAGAAGCCGCTAAGCAAGCGCAAATTAGGGTTCTTGAAGAGAAGCAGAAGCATGAACGCGCTGCCATAAAAGCTACTGAAATTTGGTCAGCGGCCCTACCGATCAAACAAGAGCATCCGTATCTAACGCGCAAGAGCATTGAACATTTCGCCGATGGTTCTCTGCGTGAAATGCCAGTCGAATTGTTGTCCAAAAAACTAGGGTATACGCCGAAGTCTGACGACGTGGCTTTGGCCGGCCGGATACTCATTGCTCCAGTAGGCGACCATTCTGGGCTAACGACACTCGAATTTATCGATGAAGTGGGTCGGAAATCAGCTCTGCCTGGCGGGAGAAAGGCAGGAGCCTATTGGTTGGCCACCCCTTCAATCAAAACCCCCGAGCGAATTATTATCGGAGAAGGCATTGCAACCAATGCGTCTATTTCAGAAGCAACGACTAAAACATTGGTTGTCGCGGCACTCTCCGATACGAATTTACCTAATGTGGCACGAACGCTTCGAGAGCAGTACCCTGATGTTTCGATTGTCATTGCTTCCGATATGGGCAGGGGCGAAAAAAAAGCAATTGAGGCTGCTTTTATCGCCGATGGCCGTTATGTGTTGCCCGGTCTTACAGAGACTGACCGGGTAGATCAAGATCAAGCCACAGATTTTAACGATCAAGCAAAGCTCTATGGATCCATTTCAGTAGCGAATAGTTTAGAGCAATACATCGATCTGGATAGCTTTGATCGACAGATCATCAGTTGGTGGCGAGGTGAGATCAAAGAAAGCGATGTCCTAGTGATTGGATCGCCATCGCGCATCTTGAACCAGTTTGGTGCGGATCCTGATGCCAAGCTCCAAATCTCACAAAGCGTGCTCAAAAAGGCCACCGAAAAGCACGAAATCGAACTTACGCAGCTGATTGGTTTAGGAGCTGCAATTCAGTCTCCTTTAGCTGTCTTCGCTTCTAAGCGTGGCGATGGTCATTTGGTTCTCCTGACCGAAGTAACTCATGCCGAAGGCAATATCATTGCGGCGATCGAACTCGATCGCCAGCGTGATCAATATATCGTTAATGATATTCGTAGCCTTCACCCCAAAGACACAGATCGCGTTTTTCATTGGATCGAAGACGGATTGCTATTGGGGCTTGAGAAGACTAAGGGCCGCTTATGGCTTGACGCTGCTGGGTCCAATTCCCAGCGCGAACAAGTCACAGAGGCGACCCTTAAGGCCATTTTATACGACGGCTCGCAGAATGCAAGCCAACTTCTTGCCTCTCCTGCCGTTTCTAGCAGCAAGGCAAAGCCGAAGGACAGCAAGGGTAAAAGAGACTTCCGAGCTGAGTTGACTGAAAAAGTAATCGAACAGCTTGAAAAGGGCACAGCACCTTGGCAAAAGCCCTGGGTTGCTTCGGAATTGCGGTTGCCTATCAATGCAACCACCAGTAAACCCTATAACGGTGTGAATTCACTCTGGCTTGGCATGCAGGGATATGACGATCCACGATGGGCAACTTATAAGCAAGCCCAAGCGCAAAACTGGCAGGTCAGGAAAGGAGAGAAGGGGACGACGATCGAGTACTGGAAGCGGACGGAAACCCGACCGCTACTTGATGACAATAAGAAGCCGATTCTCGACGAAAACGGCAAGCCCAAAACTGTATCAGTCAGGTTGGAGCGCCCAATCGGACCGATCTACGCGACTGTTTTCAACCTTTCGCAGATGGATAACGCGCCGCCACTTGAGTTGTCTACAAAGGAGTTCGCCTGGGATCCAATTGAACGAGCAGAAGCAATCCTTGCGGGATCCGGCGCTAAGATCATTCATGATCAGTCTGACAGTGCATTCTATGCACCTACTAAAGATGAGATCCACCTGCCAAACCAATCGCAATTCCCTTCTCAGGCCAACTATTACAGTACCGCACTTCACGAGCTCGGCCATTGGAGTGGGCATGAAAACCGGTTGAATCGAGATCTGAGTGGACGGTTCGGTAGTGAGAGTTATGCCCGCGAAGAGCTCCGCGCTGAATTAGCAAGTTACTTCATGGCAGCTGAAATTGGTATTCCTCACGACGTCGACCGCCATGCTTCCTATGTTGGCAGTTGGATCCAAGTCCTTAAATCTGACAAGAACGAGATTTTTAGGGCTTCACGCGATGCAGAAGGCATTGCCCAATATGTTGCTGAGATCGCGCTTGATCAAGACAGAACGATCGCCGCGATAACCGGAGTAGATGAATCGATTGGCCATAGCGCCGAGTTGACTACTAACCTGGCAAATCATCGTCAGTCCATGCAGAACCAAAAAGAAGTACCAACACCATTTGAAAAGGAAACCATTATGACCACAGATAGCACTATCGACGCCGTTAAAGAGCAATCAACAGCCGACAATGCGGCTCAATCGAAAAAACAGTCCAAAGCGCTGTACTCGGTAAACGATATTCCCATCGAATCACGGAGTGTGGCACGCCACCATTTTGGCGACCGAATTGAGATTTATGCGCCTAAAAGCAATGGCTCCTATAACGGCGTCGTGCTAAATACAGAGAAGTATCTAGTACAGGAAGTTGGTCACGGTTCTGTCGTCATGCATGACAAAAGCAAGCTCACCATGGTTCCAGCACTGGAACAATTGGATGGTGCGCGGAAGCTAACGAATGCTGACCTTCAGGTGCACTACAACGATGATGGCCATGGAAAAGTCTATCCATTCGACCGGCAGAAAGACACGCTTGAGCGCACAGTTAACTCGTTGAAGAAGTCGGCGAAAGAGCTCGGCTTGGACAAGTCTTTTTCAGAAAACCTCGACAAATGTCAGGAAGCCAGCATGTCTCGCATCCGAGAAATCCGTGGCCACGGATTACCTGCTTCAGCAGCGCCAAACCAAGATGTTCCTGAAAAGACGGTAACACGCTAATGAGCAAAAAAACTCAACGCCTTGGCGTAGAGGATTTTGAGAAGTACAGCGCTGCTGAAGCCGATGGTATTGGCGGCGCTGACGAATCGTCTATGTCTATTGAAGATGCATTGGCTGCTAAAAGCAGTGCATTCGGTGCAATTGAAGTTCTAACGCTTAATGAGAATGGATATAGCCATGGAAAATGAGCAATTAACTGGATTGGAGATCGAAAGCGGTACATTCACGCCCACACCGGCAAAACCTAATCGGACTCTAGATTTTGCAGCGTTCAGCGAAGAATATGACCAGGCACACCCAGTTTGGAATGAAGCTGCAAAAGCATTTCAGGTTAAAGGTCGACCAGATCTTACCAACGTGTCATTTGCAGACATTTGGATGCAGATTGCACGCGAGCAAGATGTCGACCTATCCGACTTGGATAAGATCAAGCTAGATCCTCACGCAGTCCTTAAAACACCACCCGAGAATGTTCAAGCTAAATTCTTGTATCACCAGGGTCAATACTTCTTCAAAGACCGCAAGAATGCCCCGGCATTTAAAGATCGCGGCGCCTCCCTTAAAACTGATGCTGGCGATCCCGTGGTGATTGCATCGATGCTTGATGTTGCGCAAGCCAAAGGCTGGGCAAGCATTCGGCTGAAAGGTGAAGCTGACTACAAGCGTGAGGCCTGGTACCAGGCGAAGTTACGCGGCCTAAATGTCGAAGGTTTCGATCCGCAACCCGCTGATGAAGCAAGACTGAAGGCTGAGATGGAACGACGCGACAAGATCGATGCCAAGACTGCTGAAAAGCAACAGAATGAAAAGAAAGAACCCTTAAACCGTCTAGCCGGGATTGTCGTTGAGCATGGCGCAGCTCCTTACCAATTCGACGACCGCGAAGGTGCAGAGCGGTCATATTTCGTTTCGTTGCTCAACGCTGACGGCAAGGTAAACACGCATTGGGGTGTGGATCTGGAAAGAGCCTCCTTGGATGCTGGATTGAAAATTGGCGATGAAGCGGCGTTAAAGCGGTTGGGGAAGAAGACTGTCATCGTAAATTCCCCTGTCTACGATGAAAACAACCGTATCACCAGTTGGGAAAAGAAGGAGAGCCATCTAACTGCCTGGGAAATTGCTGCTCGCCGGTTAACAGCACCCGAGCAGGAATCCAGCGCACCAGGCACCCCAGAAAGCGCAACAAAAACTGATGCCGCGAAAACTGCGCAACAAGATCCGGCCGAAGCGTCTACCAAACCTGCCAATCCAAATGTGCCTGTGCATCCAATTGTCGAGCCGGATGCCAGACTACAGGCCATTACAGCTGATGACACGGCAGGGCTGCTGCAATATCCGGAGCTTTCGGCATTTTATGCAGTACGTCGCGGTTTCGAAGCGAAAGCTATGGATCTATTTGTCGAGCCAGAAAAACGTCAGGCCTTCTTACGAGAGATTAATCAAGGACTCGGAAAACACTTTCAGGCGGGCCTCGTTCCGGTAGAGCCTAAGACAGGCGCTCCAGAACTGAGCCTTAATGGAAAACTCCAAACTCTTGCAATCGGTGAACTGGCACGTTCACGAGGGCTGGATACAGCGCAAGTGAAATCCGTCGTTAAAAAAGCTCAGGACGTCGCCAGAAAGCTAGAAGCAGCAGGTGTCATCCTTAAAGCGCCAAAGATCTATGACTCCAAGCTACGCATGAAGAAGTCCCTGATAATAGACGACAAGGGTGTTGTCCGTGTTCTTGAACAGCAGATCTCGTCCCCGCGCCGATAGCTCGATATGCCTAAGGATTTAAGCCGAGTGACTTTGCGACTCGGTGACTTGCGCACCGAGTGGCAAGCATTTTGTCGTAAGCACCACATTAGTGAGAGCGAGGGGGTGCGACTCGCTATCGCAGCAACCCTCAGGAAAGGGTCGCCAATCCTCCTTCGCTCTACTGATGACGAGAAATCAGACCCGACCTATATCAAATTCCGGCTTGGTAAAAAGGCACAACAAGCTGCCAAGGTGCACGCGCAGTATGCCGGTATAAAAACTGTCAATCGCTGGGTTAAACACCTGGTGGTATCAGCAGTATCTAAAGAGCCGCAGCTTGTTGCAAATGAGCTGGATGCACTGATTGACTCTACCGTCCAATTAATGGCCATTGGGCGAAACTTGAACCAATTGGTGCGCGACAAGAATGCTGGCCAGAAGATTGCAGATTATCGATTGGCAGTTGTCGACGCGCTCCAAAAGTCTATCCAGTCACATTTAAAGCAGGTTAATGGTGTATTAGTTGCTAACCTCGAACGACGGGGCAAGGCTTGAGCACTCCTAAAAAATATGTGGACGGCATTCTGGTCGATTATGGCCATAAGCTGTTTTACGACGAATCGATCAGTATTAAGCCACGACGGAACAAGGTCGCTAAGCCGAAGAAATCTAAAACATCATTTGGTCCATTCTTTAGCCCGGCCAAAATCCGCGCCCAGATCGAACGTACCGTCGATCGAACTCCCGAGGTTATGGTGAAAATTAGCAGCAAGAAGGATGCTGGCCGTGGGATGTTACGAATTGATGCACACCTTGATTACATTACCCGCAATGGTAAATTGGAAATCGAGGTCGACGATGGCGACATCCTCTACGGCACTCAGGCACTTAAGGATATAAAGGCCGAGTGGCGAATGAACCCTAATGGCACTCAAATACCTGAAGTCAGCGATCGCCGGGAAGCGTTTAACGTGCTTTTCTCTATGCCTGTCGGCACTCCGGCAGAGGATGTGCGCGATGCGGTCCGCGAGTTTTTGACTGACGAGTTCGGTGGTAAACACCGGTATGTTTTTGTATTACACACCGACCAAAAGCAACCCCACGTCCATGTATGTGTTCAAACCGCGCCTAAGAAGCGCGGAAACCGATTAAATCCTCGGAAGAAGGATCTACAGCGTTGGCGAGAAGGTTTTGCGGAGAAACTGCGTCAACGCGGTATCGCAGCCAATGCGACTTCGCAAAAGACCAGAGGAACTTTTAGACAAAATCTCTCGCTGGAACAATACCAGATGGTCCAAGCGGGACTTTTGCATAAACCAGAACGTGTCCTAACGCAGGCGGATATTGCAAGCTACCAATATCAAAACCGTGCCTGGCAGAAAGTAAGTGAACAATTAAACCAATCTGCGGATGCAAAAGATCGCGAGCTAGCAGCGCGCATTAACGCATTCGGTAAGCAAACGCCAATTTACCAGGCGCTATCGAAGCCTGGTGTTATTAAACCGCCAGCGGTTACCCTAACTAAGGATCAAAATTATGACCGAAAACATCCTAGCCACCAGCAGCGCCTCCGACGAGCTGCCGCTGTATATCAGTCCAGTGTTGGCTGGACTCCCCGCGAACCAGCGGCCAAATCCATCGACAGTTTGCGAAAGTTGTCCGATTTCAATGTGGTTCGTAAAACAGGACAAAACCCTTCAAAACTTCTGCAGTCGGATGCACATGATCGTTTGGGACGAAAATCAAGAACCAATCCTAAAGTGCGACGGTAGGGATCTAGCGTTAGCTCAATTGCTCGAAAACGATTAATTAACCTGAGTATGTCGGAATAGGCGACTAAGCTATCCGATTCGCCCATTAAATTCGATAGCAGGGCGATTCCGAAACCAAAATTGAAGAACGAAGGGTTTTATATGACGATATTGCCCATGCCCTATGAAATGGCATTCAACCCTTCGTTAACTTCTAATTCCAACGGTAAACACTACTAACATCGATCTGCGCTACTTTCCATCGCTATTCGCTACTCGCAACCCGTGAATTAGTCGTCGATGTAGTTACAGGCAAATCGAGATCCTAGCCGATTTACGCCTGACCGGGGCTTAGGACTAACTTATTTGCCAGAGCTCGAATGAATCCTCGGTAATTACGCCCCAATCCATCGTTCTTCAGACAAGAATCATAGTGAGTCTGCCACCAGCGGCCAAACTGTTCCGACATCTGCTCGATGGGTAGATGTCGACCATGGGTAGACCGCCACTCCTTCCAAATCTCTGAGAGATCTTCTTTTGCCTGAGCCTTATCAAAGGTCAAGTCAGTCATGAACTCAACTGATAATTGGTGCAACAGGGTCATATAGCTCATTGAGCATCCTTACGGCCTAACTGGTAATGGCGGAAGCGGTGGGATTCGAACCCACGATGGATTACTCCATGCCGGTTTAGTAGACCGGTGCCTTCAACCACTCGGCCACGCTTCCGTCTGGTGGGACCCCCGAGAGTCGAACTCGGCACCAACGGATTATGAGTCCGCTGCTCTAACCAAGCATGAGCTAGAGTCCCATTGGAGCGGGTGAAGGGGATCGAACCCTCGTCTTAAGCTTGGAAGGCTTCTGCTCTACCATTGAGCTACACCCGCATGTGAGCACGTGATTTTACCGCAGTTGAAGGGAGGTTTTTCTTCCTTCAACCATGCTTACTGAGAGCACATCTTTCAATGAACAACCTTAATCATGCCAGTTGCATGATTAAACCACGCGGCCAATTGCAGAGTGTGACAAATGTGGCCGTTAGGCCTATCCGGCACTAGTATAAAAATTTTGGACGTCCAAAATTTTCTTGGCTCCTGGGGTATGACGGGCGGGACAAAACTAAGAGTTTTGGGTTCGAGTGGTAGGGGCATAGCCCCTAAGAACGGCGATTTTCGTGCGCCTAATGCGCACCCACGACCACTGCTTTAGGCAGAGGGAGTGATTTTTGCGATCAGCGGCCTGCACCCTTACGGGTGCTAGGCATCACTGGTGGTTATGAATGTAGCAGCGAATCAGCCAATAGGGCCAGATCGACTTCGCCAGAAGCGATCGCCAAAATCTCCCGATAGGTGAAGTTTTCAATGAGCTGTTTCATTCGTCTTTCGATTTCTGACCGGGCAAAGTCTGGCCAGGTAGGGCATGTGGCCACAAGTCGTAAGCCGTCAGGATTAGATTCGCCGTAGCCTTTAAGATAGGCGATCAAGCCGCACTTGATGGAATTCATAACTCACCCCTGGCGCAAGCCTGGCCGGCCCGGTACGCGGCAATCAAAGCATCCCGGATAGACCATACGGCGCAGTCGTGAAAATCGAGCCGGTCAGAATGGCGTGTTTCTAACGTAGGGATGCGAAGATACTGATTAGCTACCTGGCAGACGGCGGCCATTTCTGTTGTGTTGGTCATACGGCCACCTGAATGGAAGATAAGGCTTTGAGATTGGCTTGCGCGTTTGCTAGAAGATCAATCCGCAGATTCGGGTAAATTCCCGAAACAAGGTAATTGATCGTCCAGTTCAGAACATCGGCCTTTCTGGCTAGGTCTGATTCTTCATTGAAGGTGTTTTGGTATTTGCCAACTTCATCCAGGGCGCGCATCAGCGTAAGTCGCACGACGTTTAGACGGGTTTCAGCAGCTTCGATGGCGGCCGTAACAGGGTAGGTGTTCGGGGATTTGGTCATATTCAATCCTTCCCATGGCCGGCGCTTTGCGCACCGGCCATGATATTAGGCAGTTAAGCGGCAAGGGCGAGGGCTTCGGTCGCGAGGCGTTGCGATGCGATCGCGTAATAATTCGGGTCGAGTTCAATCCCGAGATAGTTACGCCCGGCTTGATGGGCGGCTACACAAGTCGTACCTGAACCAGCAAACGGGTCCAGTACCAAATCGCCGGGTTCAGAAAACGCCTCAACGAGCGTTTTCATAGCATCGAGGGGCTTTTGGGTCGGATGGTACTTATTGCCCGAGTATTTCCAGGGCAATACGTCGGGAATCGGGTTTTTAGGCAAGGCAGGATTTCCCTTAGCCAATAGGAAAGCCGATTCATGTTGGTAACGGACAAAGCGACTGGACGAGGCATAACCCTTGTTGAAAACGATATGCCCAACGACGCGTAAGCCGGCTTTTTTCCAAGACGAAAAGAAATGGTCAATCTTGGTCCAGCCGTAGAAGCTGACGCAGAATGAATCGGGACGTAGGACCCGATGAAGTTCTGCAAAGGTCGGCTGTAACCATTCGCCGGTTTTATCGTTGGCAATTGAACGCCCGGTACGGTCCTGATAATTTACGAGATACGGTGGGTCAGTTAAAACCAGATTTACAGATTCGTCAGCAACATTCGGTAAGGCCGACAGGCAATCGCCCAGAATTAGCTTGTTCATACGGTGCATCTCCAAAAAAGTGAGTGGAGGGCAACCGGCGGTGAAGTAACCATTCCTGCTGCCCGACGCCAAGGGCGACCGGGCTGGGAACGGGGTCAATGGACCGTGGAATAAATGGAGGGCACCTGGTACAGGGAGGGACCTTTTATGCCGCGAAAGCCATTGAAGGGCGAAGCGGTTTTGCTACGATCAAGAGCAAAACCGAGAGAACTGTACCGCGTGAACAGACCGGGCGAATGTAGGCGACGGGCAGCATCAAGTACGCGCATTGCGCACCAACAATCTGAGCGGAGCGATCTCGATAGGGTGTCTGGTCGCAGAACCGGCCAGACACCCCGCGACAAATTAAAAGCAATTCCAGCGAGTCACTTTAAGAACAACGAGTCATCAATCTTCTGACCTGTCGGTTAAAGGACAAAGCTTGGCCTTTTCCCCGCCGATAAAGAACTGAGGTCTTTTGTTTTTTGCATTGTGGAATTCCACGAAATCGACATCGCCGCAGCATGAAGTTGCTATTGCGAATTCCCTAGCTTCCTTCGCATCTGATGACGCCCAATCCAATAATTCCAGACCGTGATTACAGATGCTGCGCCAATAGACTACCGTCACCACCTTACCGATTTTAAAGGTTCCTTTTTTCATCAGATCAGGATCTCGCCCAGTGGCACTTCACAATCACCGCAAATCAGCTTGATGTTAGGTTTTGCCCATGCATTCAACCCACAGCTGCTGCAGGAATACTTAGAACGATTGGACGTGTTCTCCTGAAGCCGAATTTCTTCTATAGGAATATCCAAAGCTTCTAACGACTCTATCGATACCTGATCCTCATATGAGATATCACCGGAGTTTATAAACTCAGCAACGCTTATGGTTTCGAGCAGTGTGACTCGGTCTGGATAGCGATCTTTCCATGTGATTCCGAATTGGCCAGCAAGTAGATCATTCGCCGCCTGTTCAAACCGTCCACCTGCGATCAGGTAGTCATCCATCTGCTCACCAGTTTTACGCCCACCAGGTTTTCCGGTATTGGATGGCATCAATCCAATGTGTTCCATTTTTCTACCCCACTCTTTGTTATGGTAACCACGCCGGCCTGGGGTGCCATAGTGTTGTTGCCATAAATGAACCATTTCATGAGCAATGGTTTGCAGCGTTTGCATGACGGGAACAACCGCAAAAAACTGGGGGTTTAAAGCAATTTCATCTGATTTTCTGCCTTGTTCGTTGGCGAATCTCTGAGGGCAATAATAGCCATATGTGCTTCTTTTCCTTTGCAGGGTGAAGAGGCATTGAGGCAGTTGGCCATCAAACAATTCTTGATTGAAGTGGTCAAAAGCTTGCTGGAGTTCTCCATACGATTCGATTGTCGGTGTGAGTGTCATTCCTTCCCTTTTTGGATTGTGCAATCCAATTCAACGATTCAATAATACCTGCACACTTTGAAATGCGTATGCCTCTTTAACAACAGTAACAACCCTAACGGCTAGATGCCTTTTTATTGCCCAAGAAACGGATCAGGTAAGGATGCACCAGCATGCTGGTGAGTATTCCGACTGGCCCACCAGATAGATAAGCGAAGACATCGAGGGTTGATGTCGGACCAGGCATGATTTTAAGGACAGTTAGATTTGCCGCCCCGATTCCAAAGCTTGTGAGACACGCCAGTAGCCGGTGGCCACCGTTAACATTCAGACTCTGGAGTCCGAGAAACAAGACCAGCGCCCATGTCGAGCCAAACAGAATTAATGCATTCACAAATCACTCCTTGCCCCTGCAAACCCGAGGCGCGGCATAGCTGATAGAGTTTTGATTACTTTATGTTCTGAATCTTGGTGTTTCTTTTAAGGGGTATCCGTATTCCGTGATTGATCTTGGTTAAGCATGGTGCATTGCGCCATTTATGCCTCGGGTAGCCGCCTCGCAGAAAATCCCACACGAGATTTCAGGTTCTGATTCGTACCGCCCAAAGTCTGTGGGCAGTTCATCCAAGAAAATCCGACCATTTTGCCCCTTCAAAAGGGTAGCCCCCAATTTGCGCTCCAGAGCCGCCATCCGGCTAAATTGATCCGGAAAATCAAGCCGAATCTTGTTCCAATAACCAGCGCCGCCTTTGACACAGCCAATGCAGTTATTATTTCGATAGCCAAGGGCATACATCGCGGGGATTCTGATCCCGACTCGATCTAGCAGACCTAGGCAATCGGCGTGAGTAAGATTGGACTCAATGAGAATCTGCCAGAGAGTTACATCGTTGTTTGCATCAATGAACCGGTCTATACGGGCCATTTCTTCTACGGTATAGCCAAATACCTGCAAGTCACCCGTGCGCTGAAACGCCCGTCTTACTTCTTTTTTAAGATGGTAGGTGCAAGGTGCGCCGGCCACACCCGCTATGTATTTTCTGCGCTCGAAAACGTTGTATATCGATGAGCCGTACTTCTCGCTCGTCAACTCTACGATTTCCTGCCCGAACCATTTGGCACAGTCATCGGCAAAGCGGTCATTGTCTGGGTGTTCTTCGTCGATACGACACCGGACTACAACAAGTGGAACCTTGTTTTGGTTTTGATCGATAGCCAACTTCGTAGCAACGGCAGAAGCCGCGCCGCAAGAAAACCAACAAACTATTCTTTCAGAATTGTGCATTGCGTCACCTAATTTCAATCACGGAATACGGATACCCCTTTTAAGAACAGCATATTCTGGCCCAAATTTCGGTCCTGAAAACACTATGTAATCGATTCTTCCAGGTTCGCCAAAAGCATGAACATCGACCGCTGCATCATTCGGGATATTGAATTTAACCTGACCGCATTCGTATTCAGAAGTAAAAAATCCTAATTCGCCTTTATGTGGAAGAATCAAACCTTTATATAAACTAGAGAAACACTCGATGTTACTTCCATTAAAGTAATTTACTGTCGCTCGATTCAAATCTGCTTTGAATGTTAGGGCAACAGGACGTCCTTTCGGGTCCACGCCTGTCCACGTTCCAACTAAATGGTCGTGGAACGAACGGATGTTTGGAAATGTTGCAGTCTTAGCCTCAGGTGCCACTATCCCTGCGGTTTGGAGCTGTTCAAGGCTTAAAGGCAATTTGATTACAGTTTGCCCAACGGCTGGCGTGATCGTGAGAAATGCAGCTGTGACGGCTAATAAATTCTTGATATTAATTCCAAACTCCATTATTAAACTAGTTAGCAGCTAAAACGCTACAGATGGCCATACATGCATTTTTCGCTAGGACGGGGATCTCAAAACCTAAACCGCTGACAAGATAACTTCGACCTGGCTGGATTGGTGTTGCTTTCATTTATATTCTCCTTGCCCCTGCTAACCCGAGGCGCGGCTGTTGCTTCAGGTTTAATTATATACGCGCATTGCGCGTGTTGCAATAAATATTTCTATTTAAATCGTGGTGCGCCTTGGATTGTAGACAGAAGTGCATCGACCTCCTTTTCTACTTTATGTGATTTGGCAGATTTTCTAATAGCTGCTGATGCGAAATAGATGGCATCTTCACGGCTGTTTGTGAACTTTCCCCACTTCTTCCCGACACGATACGAATTACCACCGTCTGGCGTAGAAATGGCTGACGAAAACATCCATCTTTCACCATGTTTTGCAAGTTCGATCCGAAGATTGACCTTCTTATGGTTGAGTTTAATAACCTCATCAATTTCATGATCCTTACAAACAGGGCCATCTGGATCGCATCCCTCGTCGATCAGAACAGGCTCCAACTGTGGAAATAGATCGAACTGCATAACTGCCTCACTAAATAATTGGCAGGACGGGGACGTGTTCCGAACTGGTAAATAACGCCCCAGCCCTATTGCCCTCATCATCCGCCGAGGCAAATACAAACGAACCATCGTCCAGATAAATCACAAGCGGTGCTCGATCCCAGTCTAAGTAACTTTTGGATTCCTCCGATAGATACCCCACTTTTACGATAGTGCGTCCGACCAGCACATCCGAGGCCTTTTTTTCCCACTCAGCAACAATGCTCGACATACTGTCTCCTTCATAAGTGAATCCAGTAAGGGCCGGCCTAGCCGACCCTTGCTTGTAAATCGGTTAGCAAATACAAAGTTCTTCGGTGGTGACCATTTGGCCGGATGTTTTATCCATCCACAACTGGTGAGTTAAAGGTGACAACCACCTTACCGAGGCTTTTGCTTCAGCCAGAGTAATCACAGGCGCAACTGAATCACCGTTATCGTCGACACCGAGAATCAGCCCCTTCCCTGCAAGCGGCTGGGGATATCCCTCAAACTTAAAGTATTGTTGGCCACCACGAAATAGACCTTCGTCATCGATAAAAATACCGTCACCATCATTACCAAAATTTACAACTGTGACGGGACTCGCACCGACTAGCGCGTAGATGTCGGAAAGTTCGCCGCCGTAAAACACTTCGGACACCGTCATTTCAAACGGATCGATGAGGATGGCTTTTACAACTTGCTTTGATGTCATTTTTAATTCCTTAAGGTTAGATGTCAGATGCTGGGAGATTTACTTCATGCCCAAATAGGGGTCATAGGGTTGCCAGTGTTTTCGATTGGCTTCGCGCTCTGCATCCAGTTCGCTGTTCAAGCGATCAATGATTGCTGCCGCCTTTTCCGGTGTAACCGGACCAGAGATCCTGACCGGATCATCGAGTTTGAAATCGTTTGAGTTGTCGTTCATAGTTTTTTCTCCTTAAGCCTTGTAAGAGCAGTAGCCGCGAATCCGGCTCGAGCGATTGGCACAAGTTGTGCCGTTAAATTTGTAGGCCATGCCTTTGGCACGTAGTGCGTTCAGATAAATGCTCAGGTCACAATCTTCTTCGAGATAAGCAAATTCCCCCCTTTCGTAGCTGAAAACAGAGATCAATTCGGCAATGCCCAGTTTTGCCAATTCGGATTTTTTAACCCGCGCCCAGCCGTGGCCAGGGTCTGCAAAGAAACGGATTGTTTTCACCTTGCTGCTGGTTTCGAGCAGATCTGGATTGCTGCATCCCGGCACGTTGGTTTTGGTGTTGGTTTGCGATTGATGTTGGTTGTGCATAGTTTTGCTCCTGGTTGAAGATCCGTCTTGCTTGCAGTACCCGTGCCGAACCAGAACACAGGGGGATAGAGTCGGGGTCAAGGGCCAAAGCAGAAGCCGCAGCGGAACACAGCCGTAGGCGAGTACCGAACGGGTGAGCATTTGGGCGAAGCGCACCCTTGAAACTGGCGACCCCTGTGTTGGTGTCGGCGTTATCGGGTACTGACAAGCGTCTTAGACGGATCAAGGCCAGGGGCGCACAACAACATCGGCTTGAAGCAAACCAAAAGGCCAACACCTTGTTGGCCGTCTAACTGCCAGGCATAGCCTGGCGGAGATCTCGTTAAGGAATCAGCTCATGGCCATATAGCCAATACACAGCTGATTCCGTCAGATCCTCGATCTTGATCGTGTAGCCTATTCAACACTGGCCAGCAGTCCGATGTAAGCGGTCTGTGCAGTCAGCAACTCGCCTTCTATAGCGAGCGGCGGCAGCGTGACGTTGCTACAACGTGCCGCTAACGCCGCAAGCCCATACCATCGCCAACCGTCTAGAACACCAGGCTTATAGCAAGCGAAGCGCGCAGAGGCCAGCGCTGGCAGCCCGAACGGGGCGAGACAAGGCAACGCCGCCGGCTCGATGCAAAGCACAACATAGCGGTCCCGCAGGGAGGCCCCTGACAGAAATCAAGGAATCACTTGAAATTTAGCGAAGACTCCATAAAATCGATTGGAATAACAACCCACACCAAGGAATCCCCGTGAACCTCACCAACCCAGAGAAACTCATCCTCACCATGCTCTGTGATCTCATCGATCACACCAAAGCCCCCACCGACATCGACACCAAACTAATCCGGGAATCCATATTCAGCAACAACACCTGGTCACTCTCCTGGGAATACCCTGGCATCACCGGAGACAGCCCAGAAGAAACCCCACCCGAAGTCAACGAAGTCGTCGACATACTCGAACTCTACAACTTCATGCAGATCGCCTTTGACCAGCTAGACCCTAGCGACAAAGAGCGCATCAAAGAAGAAACCAACATTAAAGAAGACGCCATCAGCTTCCCCGGATTCGATGGAAATAACGAAGGACGGCAACTCAGCATCGCCCGACACCTCATCGAAGAAATGAACCGATTTACCGATTTCGCAGGGAAATATCTTAACTCCCATAGTCGGAAGCTCGACCAATACCGAGAAATGCTCAAAGTCGCCAAAGAAATCCGAAGCACCAAGACCGGATTCGAACAGCCGTATTACTCAACTGCCGAAATCATCGCCATCCTCAACGCCTGAGCGCACAAGCCATCGGGCAACCGAGCCGGGGCAGATGAAAGCTGACCCGGCCAGATCCGCGAGGAACGAGCGATCAAACCTCCGCGAAGCGCTAACGAGGGAGTCTGGGCGCACCGACCAGACTCCCCCCGGCCGAATCGTGGCCAAGGAATAGCAATTCAATAGCGCAGCTGATTACCCTCAGTAAACAGCACCGAATCCGTGTGTGCGGCATCGAGCAATGACCACCACCACGGCGCATCTACCAGCTGGCGGTGCTGATCGCCGGAACCATCGTTATCAGATAGATGGATTTCCAAACATTGCGAGGCCGACACCATCGCAACCAGCAGATCCCAGCGGATCTCGCCAGAGGCAGCGGCGAGAATCTGGATATGGGAAAGATCGAGGGCATAGGGTACGCCAGACAGATAGAGCTGCTCGTATTCTGTCCAAGAATCCAGAAAGAACACCCCACGGGTGGTCGGATAATGCCCCTCGATCCCCACGCGGCAGCCGAAGAGATCGGCAGCGGCTTTAGCCGCATCAAACAATCGCGCCAGCGACAAATCGGAACGGCGACCCGCGTGCAAGGTGTAAGCCGGAGCACCTAACCGGCGCGACACGTTCGCCAGATCAGCAAAGAAACCAGGGCGATCAAACCATTGAGCCAGATCCACAATCTGTAAGCGTTCCTGCACTCGGACATTCGCGTGAAGGCGAAACCGAGTGTCTGGATAACGCGCCACCAACTCATCGACAAGCGCATCCGTTAGCTGGCCGAAGTTTTGAGGGCAAAGCTGAACGTGCGCGGTCGAGATATTACCGAACAGCAGCTCGGACGCATCGCTGGCAAGGCGCATCGCTTCCAGACAGGTCTTTGCTGGATAAGCCCCCAGCGAGGCATGGATTGTGTGTTTCATCAACGTCAGCACTCCGTACGGTGGCCGCCCAAGCCATCGTGCAGGGGCGGCCAGAAGGATCAGATTTCGTATTCAGACAAGGTTTCTTCGCGGTAGTAATCCGCGTGTTCCAGCGTCACCGCCTCAGCACCGGGACTGACGCAAATCTTCATTTCACCGCGACCACCGGAGTTGTTTTCCCAACCGCCGTGACGCGCTTCGATCACGTCATAGGCGAACATCCGTATCGCTTCTTCTAGATCGTAGGTGCGCTCAATCACCGTATTGATTCGGGTTTGGTAGTTGTAGTTCAGAGTTTTGATCGTCACCGTCAAATCCTCGCTGAACGGCACCTTCTGACCATCCCGATAGCCTTCCACCCACTCGATACCGCCAGAATCCCCCTCGCCGTAGTATTCCAAAGCCACAAGGTGAATATCGGCCTGTTTTAGCGCCGCCATAATCGCGGTCTTGTTCATTTGTTCAAGTTCTTTCTGTTCCATGATTCAGCTCCTGATTAGTGGGTCAATGAGCCGCAAGCGGTAAAACAACCAAACCTGCTGCCCGGCGCCAAGGGCGGCCGGGATGGGAACGGGGTCAACGAACGTGGAATAGCGCAGCCGGACGACAGAACGGCAAGGATATGCCGCGAAAGTCGTTGAAAGGCGCAGCGGTTTTGCTACCTTCGAAAGCAAAACCTGAAGACTTGTACCGCGTGAACAGACCGGGCGAATGTAGGCGACGGGCAGCATCGAGAACTGCGCTTTGCGCGCCCCATTTGTGAGGCGAAGCCGAACTTAATAGGCTGTCTGGCCGCACATCCGGACAGACAGCCCCCGGCCCATTTTTAGAGATCCTGTGCAAGGTCAGAATCAAAGGCGTAGCAAGAAGACACCACCGCATCGATATCGCCATCACGCAGTTCTTTTGCGTCGAAAATTTCTACAACCACGCCGTTATCGGTCGTATGAATATAGACCGTGAACCCTTTAACATCGAACCACCCGGATCCATCCGCTAAGACATAATCGCCATGGGAGAGCGTTTGGTTGGGTGGTTCCGGATCCTCGTCTATAACATCCATGTGGCCGATACCCGCCTCGAGGGGGATTTCTGTCACCAGATAATCCATTCTGTTCACGAAGTGGATGCCGGATCCGATCCAGTCATTTTCCCCATCATCGAGCATCGTCCACACTCGGCCGGGGGAGGCCTCGGCAATTGCACAAATTTCCGCATACTCGGATCCGCAGAAGCCGTAGCGTTGCAGCGAGCCGTCCGGATTGGTGAGTAGTTTGTATTTTTCGACCCACTGGCCGTAACTCATAGTCTGTTGCATGGTTTCCCTTTTGGGGTGGCAAAGCCACCCCGTTGAATGATCAATCTTCGATGTAAAAGCCGAATGCGCTGCCGTAAAAGTCTTCTAGCTCGTCTTCCGGACAACACCAGTCACCATCACGGGTTAATTCACCGGCGAACCCAACACCCGGTTCCATGTAGGTCAACTTAATCTCGGCGTCGGGAAAACGGTCGATCAAGGCCTCAATGACCGGCACCGGCGGTGCCCAAGCGGTATCGAAGTAAATGACAAAGCCGTTAGCGCCAGCGTGGCCTTGAGTTACCTCACCGGCATTCCACTTAGTGCCCCATTCGGCAACCGCCCAGTCATACCAATCGGTATAACCGTACGTAATGCGGTTCTGTTGCGCGGTACGCGCCTCATCAAGATTTGTATTGAATAGATCCTGATGCGATTTGCCGAGCGCGGCTGGTTGTTGCGCCACGTTGTCGAGCATCTGAATCAGATCATCACGGCATTCTGGTTCGCGGCCATAGATCTCCAGAAGCCGATCCCGAAACCATGGGAACCTTAAGACCCGACGCCAATCCCCTTCCAGAATATCCAGCCCGTTGCTGGTCGCGGATCCTTTGGTAATTTGAAGTGCCGGAGGCATGGGGATGATGCGATCAAAGTCCATGATCCCCTCGTTTTCCAGTCCGATCAGTTCAGAGATTGCTTTGACAGTCGCCGGATCACCCCCGACCGCTAATTTGTTTGAGCACCAATTCGGCATTTTTTGTTCTCCTGTGGGGTGGTCGTTGACCACCCCATGAATAAGTTAGTCAGTTACCACCACGCGTAATAGAGAACCGCCTTACCGGCCGCAATCGCGGCTCTGGCGTTCGCAATGAATTCGCGGATCTTGTCAGCCATTTCCTGATTGAATTCCTCACATCCGCCGAAAAAGAAACCCTCTTGGGGTGGCAAATCTTCTTCGCCAATGTCTTTTTCCAGCTGATCAAGATCATCACTGTTCAGTCGTAGCAATGCACAGTTAAAGTCGTGATCCATCCCGCCCTTCTGTTCATACAGACGCCACATCCAGCCCTGCAGATTGTTGAACTTGCGCCAGTACGCCAGTCGGTATCCGTCCGGGATCTCGTACTTAAGATCCACTTCTTTATCGCTATTCAGCAGTTCTACCGGCACTGCGTGTGCATACATATCTAGCCCCATTTTTTACATCCTCTCTGCCTTGCGGCACCTTTAAGGTTTGGTGAAAAGACAGCGGCGGTGGGGAACCACAACCTACTGCCCGGCGCTGGCGAGCGCACGGGGCGAGGCATGGGTCAATGGACCGTGGAATAAATGGGGGAACCTGGTACAGGGGGACCGTTTATGCCGCGAAAGCCAATTGAAGGCACGGCAGGGTTGCTATCCTCAGAAGCAACCAAAGCGGTGACGGTTCCATGAAACGACCTGGGCGAACGTTGGCGACGGGCAGTTAGATCAAATCAAACGCCACCACTCTGAGGCGAAGCCGATCTCATCAGGATGCCGGGGGCCACGCGCACGGCATCCCAGCCGAATATTTGCTACCGGACCTGTGTAGGTGTACGATGTCAAACCAATGCATAAAACGTGGTTCAAATGTGTTTTGAATCAGGTTACCGTGATCAGATTCGAGGAAATGATGCGCTCAGTCATGCCGTCTAAAGAGAGTTCTGGATTTGGGTTATTCGATAGCCTTCCGCCGGATCACTTCCATTTCGGACTCGGGGAACGCTTTAACCCCCGTGCCGTTCCTGATGTTCTTGGCCTCAAGAAGGAAGACGTATCCCGGATCGCTTCGGTTTCTGTCCGCTCTGTCCGTTACGACAAGGCGATCCCAGAACAGATGCTGGAACGCCTGGAAGAGATTGGCATGACGATCAATCTGGTCGCCAATTTTTTTGCTGGTGATCCAGACAAGACCATCGCCTGGTTCAAAGCCAAGAACCCCCTGTTAGGCGACGTCTCGCCACGTGACATGATCCGTCTCGGCCGGTTTGAGCGACTGCGGAAGTTCATCATCAATGCCATGATCGATAAAGACCGCCCCCGTTACACGGACAAAGCAACGGGATAAAGGTCGGCCTGGTGAAACGCAAACAACCCAACATCCCACGGCAACCACAGAAAAACGATCAGCCTTTAACGATTTGGGAGCTAGATCGTTTTACGAATGCCAGCCTGGATCTTTGGAATGCCATTTCCAAAGATCTCGATGATCTAGAAAACACGCTTTTCTTCAACCTCGAACCTGACCGCCGCCGTTACCGACCGGATCTAATTGCCGCGCTCAAAGAGGCTAAAGCCATTTCGTTGCAACTTGACGGATGGATCCGGATTGTTCCTTGGCGATACACACTGTCACCGCTATCTAGTGCCGGGAGCCTCACAGGGTATGGCGGTAGATTCAACATCGGGGGCGATATCGATGAGGTGCCATTGCAACCATGGCCAGCCCTGTATTTAGCAGAAGACCAAGAAACCGCATATCGGGAAAAATATCAGCTTAAAAGCACGGATAGCACCAACGGCCTCACGCCCAACGAACTCGCCCTGGAATCCGGCGACAGTTACAGTCTGGTGCGCATTAATGGTCGCATCAATAATGTATTCGACATGACCAAGCCGCAGAATCTGGATGCCGTGGCCAAGGTGCTCAAGAAAATCAAGATGCCAGAACGAGCAAAGGGCCTCATGAAGAAACTGGGGATCTCTAACCGGCAACTGTATATGATTCAGACAGGCCAACGACTTTACGAGACCGTTGCTGTACAAAATTGGCGCATCCGACCTATTCAATTCGGGATCGCCGCACAAAGCCAGATATTGGCCGAACTCATTAGAGCGGCCGGTTTCGAAGCCATCGTTTATAAATCGGCCCAGGGAGCCAAACGTTGCTTAGCGGTTTTCCCGGACCTGATTAGCAATAGCACCTACATTGAGGTGGCGGATATGTCTCCCAATGAGCTGACCTACAGCCGGCTTGATGTAAATACGGCTGCAATACTCTCTGGCCTTGTCTAATACGTTCTATGCGCGTATCGTTGCGGTGACGATATTCCGAGAACAGCATGTCCAATCACCCAAACCGCAATTGGCGCTCAAAGTGGCGCGTTTGCCTGGAAACACTCACAGCCACTCACAAGAACGGCTGGGTGTTTAAGTTTTCACCGGTCCTGGAATGTACCGAGCACCCAATCCCGCTCCTACGCGACGACCTTTTAGGGGCGCCGAAATTAGTGCACCAGGCAGAGGACCTTCTGCGCGAATCTTTAGAAGAGGCAGGTCGTGGCCACGAGTAGCAACCCGGATCCTACTGAGATCAAAACTGCTCGCGAATCTATAGGGCTAACGCAAACCCAAGCCGGTCAAATGGTTCACACAACCTGTAGAGTCTGGCAGCAATGGGAGGCCGGTGACCGCAAAATGCACCCAGCGTTCTGGGAGCTTTTTCTTTTGAAAAGCCGCAAGCAGGGCGGCTAATTTAACGGAAGAGCAACATCGAGTTGCAGATCTGAATGCTCGATCATTACGGGCTTAACTCGATGGCCCAAGGTCACCAAAAACAAAACCGCCCCTTCGCGCCTGGCGAATTTCATTGCCGGTACAAAGTCACTATCTCCGGTGACCAGCACGATGACATCAACTTGTTTCTTAAGCGTCAGTGCAGCAATGTCCATACCGATTCGCATGTCCACGCCTTTTTGCGATATCTGCGGTACCAGATCCTCTGCCGTAATGGTCACCTGACCATCTTGTGCTTTACGTAGTACTTTTGCGGGAATATTCCAGCCCCGAAATGCGAGCTCACCAAGACGGAGCGCCATATAAGGCACAGACGTTAAATGTTCATACAAAGACTTGATACGCGTTGCCTGAGAGCTTCTCCCAAAATCAATCGTATCCTGACTAATCGGGTTGTCGTGGCTTGTTTCCAAAGGCACCGAGTCATAGTAATAGACACGATGCAGACGCATCTCATCTAGCGGCGACATTGCAGACAGGGTTTGGATTAGCTTCTTAAAATGCTCAGCGGTTGCTGGTTGTTTGCCATTGAGCTTTCGCTTAGCGAAGCCGCCATCAATCAAAATTGCGTAATTCAGCATAAGGCGGTAGGGGTTGCTGCCAGACGGGTCGGAAGTCATGCTCCCTGTTATATGTCACCCGAAGGGCAGCGTTTCTCTATAAGAGATTACATTGTCCGCGCGAACCCTTGGCGCTGTCAAGCGGGTGAAGGGGATCGAACCCGTGCCAGTAGCTTGGAAGGCTACGGTTCTACCATTGATCTACACCCGCGAGGTGCCAGCATTGCCCTGTACTGGGGTTGGAGGCAAGCACAGGTGGCGCGATGCGCAGCCTGCAACACTGACCTCGGCATTATATGACGATGCGCCCAGTCGTATCCACTGCGTCTGCATGTGTTAGCTCAGTGATCGGGCGTTATTAGCCGGCGCAGCTTTTCAGGCCTCGGGACTTTTCAAACTGTTCGGCGCTGTCCATGCGCTCAGAATTACCGGGGTGGGTCGACAGGAATGTAACTACCGTGCCCTCATCCATGTCAGTAAGCCGTTTGGACAGTCGATAGCTGCCGCATGGGGAGTATCCAGCCTGTAGCGCCCAGGTCATTCCCAGCTCATCGGCCTCTCGTTCGTCGTCCCGGTTAAAAGAAAGGCTGACGGTTTTGACGGCAGGGCCGACCAAGAGGCCGCTGAAAGGCACAAAGTAACTGGCGATAGTACCTAACACATGGCTGGTAATTTCCTGATTGACTGCCCGGGTTTTCTGTCTACTGGGATCGGTATGACCCAGCCGGTGGTGAGCGATCTCATGACCGAGGGTTGTTGCCAGGACGTCTGGATCGCTGCCAAAGGCCTTCATGAAGCCGTTGGTAAATACCACGAGCATCTGCCCATTCTCACGAGTAGCATAGGCGTTTATCTCTGGCTGCCGGGATAAGGCCAGCGTATAGCGCACAGGCACGACGGATGTCATCCGGTTATGCACTTGCGCCAAATTGCGGGTTGACGGGTCCGTGCTGCTTTCAGCAGTGCTCCACCAGTCGCTATTGGGGACGAGTACTTGTACCGGATCAGGCTTCTTGCTGCCGAAGCTCGTACACCCGGTGATCACGGCAAAAACGCACAAAACAAATAGAGTTCTTAGCTCGATTGACTGCTTCATGACCTCAATCGACCACGGGGCACTTCGGTTTCAGACTAACTGATGCGCGGTTTAGGGTATAGCGGATTTGGAGAGTCATAATCTTCTTCAGCAAAGACAACCAAGGAATCGCCAATATATATCAACCGCTTAGGAAATTAGCTTGAAATCAGGGCGGCTACACCCCATTTCATGACGTACCAACACCCAACCTTGTGATTAATTACGATGGACAATAATAGCGAACAAGCCGCCTCCTTGATCCCGATTCGGGCTGAATGGCATGCCGATGATGCCTGCTGGATCGCAACTAATGCACTGACAGGAGAAGATATTGCGCAGGCTTCGACACTCGCTGAGATTGAATTGCAGGTGTCGATCTGGGCAAACTCAGGCAATGAGTCGCCATTCCATTTCGTGTCTGCGCATGGACAGGGGCGATTTCTGCTGCATTGATTCACCTAATGGATCTGAAGAACAGGTAAATGCTTAAGATTACGCTTCTGAAAGCTTTTCAATAAATTGCCGGTAACTCACCCGGTGGCCATCACGGTATAGATGCAGATCGAACTGCTTGAGCCACCAGGAGCTAAAGGCCAGAGTGATCTGTTCTGCTGAATAGTGCCGCCCTGAATTCTTGCGCCAAATCTCGAAAATATCGCTGACATCAGCCGCAACCGATCCCTGATTGAAACCAGGTTCATTCTGAAACTCTATCAGCAGATGTTCTTTGAGGAGGGCTTTGCTCATCATCGGATTTTAGCAGGTCGATTAAATATCAGCCTCCCTGCCCTTCAGCTGCCCCTCTACCGCCCGTGATAATTACTATTATCACGCTAGTATTTTACGGGGAATTTTGGTATCTTTCAAAGACGCAATTACCCTTAGTTCCTGATTACAAAGAAAAAATGTCGATGTCTGTTGTCGAATTTCATCTAACTTGGAACTCTGTTCACCTAACTTGGAACTCCCAATAACCGCAAAGCCCTTCACCAGAAGCTTTCGCCGTCCTTCAAGCCAACATTGTCCAACGCTTCCCAGAACAAAATACCCGCCGGAATTTGCAACTTAGCTGAACAGAACACAGGAAATTTCCAAGTTAACTGAACAATTCATGCCAAATTTTCAACTTAAGTGAACAACCGCTGGCAACTTAGATGGGCAAACCATGACTAACACCCCGATTCATATACCTTCCAACACCGATCTTCGGTGAAATCCGACACATAAGGAATTCCATATGTAGAAAAGCAAAAGCCGATCAGTTTTTAACCTGACCGGCTCTACCGAAGGGCACGAGACCCCTCTTTCCTTGGAACGGATGGAGTGAGTATCTAGCCTGGAGGGGAGCCTGTCAAGCCCCGTTCGCCCTTATTGTCGAATTTCATCTAACTTGAAAAGTTCCCGACCGCCATGTCCAACCCGATCCTGACCGCTGCATCGATCGGCACCAGTTACGGTGCCTCGACGTTTAATCGCCTCGAGTTGCTGACGCTGCGCGCCTATATCAACGGCCTGTCAGCTGAAGCCATCAGTTGGCAATATGGCAAGATCACCACGCACGGCATTCGCGCCCTGGTCGAACGCGCAATCCGGACTTTTCATGCCCACAACAAGATCGACGGAGCGATTGCGCTACGCACCCTAAGGTTTGATGACGACCACTCGGTGTACAAAGCCATCTGGGCGATCAATCTTCTAGAAAAACTAGCGCAGCCAACCCCTGCCCTTGCCGACCCAGTTTCCAGCTGGTTCTTACCGGTGCTCGCCCGGCGACTCGAACAAAACGGCATCCTCACCCTGGAGCATCTGTGCCATCGACTCAACGAGTTTGGCGTCGGTTTCTACCGGCAATACCCGGGCCTTGGCGCCAAAGTCGCCACCGCCCTACTCCAATGGATCCAAGCCCGACAAAGTCTGCTGAACTACCCTTTCGTGGATCTGGTGCTACCCCCTGCCCTACCGGTCGTTAACAACCCGATTGCGCTCCAGCCAGGCACCCTCCCCGTCCCTTTGGAACACGTAAAGATCGCCCCCGAATTCAATGGCCAGCACGGAAAAAACCGCGCTGCACCACACCGCAATCGACTGGCCGCCGACAACGATCTAGCAGCCATACACACCTGGTTATCGCTCTACAAAGATCAGCCGCACACTTACCGTGCTTACCGACGTGAAGCCGAACGTTTGCTGCTCTGGTGCATTATTGAACGCGCCACGCCTCTATCAGACCTCACCGTCGAAGATTGCCAGGCTTACAAGGAGTTTCTGGCCGATCCACGCCCTTCAGAAAAGAACCTAGCAGCCTCCCCTACCCCCCAGCGCAATATCTGGGCCGGCGCTCGAGCACCCCGCAACAATCCTCGCTGGCGACCGTTTGAAGGGCCGTTAAGTCCGCGCAGCGTCGCTCAAGCACTGACAATCCTAAAGTCAATGTTTGACTGGCTTAGCCGGCAACGTTACCTCGACGTCAACATCTTTGATGCCCTGCCCCGTTCCAATGCCTCTACACGCATCCTGGTCGAACGCGCCCTACCAGCCGCTGCCTGGCATGCATTCATTGGCTGGCTATCCCTGCAGACGGAAGACCATGCTATGCACGTTGCACTGGTCGCCGCCCTACTCGCTGGTGATGCTGGTTTGCGCCGCCACGAGATCGCCAACCTTACCCGAGAAAACCTAATTTTTGATGAGTTCTGGGAGTTGCGGTTTACTGGCAAACGCAACAAAGATCGATCTGTCCCACTTTCTGACCGCTGCGTCGAAGCAATTCGTAGTTACCATGTGAATCACAAACAAGCCTCCCTGGATGCACTAGAAGCAACCACTCCCCTGCTCTACCCCATCAACCGCCCTGCTGTTAACCCAGACTCGTCAAAACCCGGCTATAGCAGCGACTCGATTTGGCGCATCCTGAAGCTCGCTTTCAAGCGATTTAGCCAGGAAAACGGACCTATTGAAGGCAAGGATTTGTCTCTGTCTTACCCGCATGCCCTACGCCATACCTTTGGCGTTCAGGCTGTCCGCGCCGGCGTTGACCTTGACGTGGTGAGCCAGTGCCTTGGGCACTCCAGCCTGACAACCACAACGATCTACACCCAAGGCGACCGTAGGCGGCGCAGCCATCAGCTTAGAAAGTTACACACCACATCTTAGCCTCTGTTGGCGCTAACCAATTCCAACAGCCCCCTCAGGAAAGAAAAAACACTATGGTATTCAACGAGTTGCGAGTCGCAACAAGTCTATAGGTGCTTTTGTTTGGCGCGATTGCATACCAAAGAAACAACCGGTTGTGGCTAAATATCTGGGGTCAGAAAATTGCCAACCAAATGATTCCAAACGAGTTTCACTGCGAAACATACAAAAACATTGCTTTGCCGTGTGCTTTCTAATACACGCCTGCTCCTACGCCGTTGCTCAAGGGGGCTTGATTGGACGCAGTCAAAAAACCTTGCGATAGCAGCCTAGCTGGGCCTGGCATAGTTATCGCAATGCATGACTTAAGCGTAATTCCCCTTCCGCAAACCGCATCGCAAAGTTCAGGTTTACCGGTGAGACAGACAGCCGGCCATTGTCATAACGTTCGACACGAGGTGTGCCGCCATCAGAGCAGACGAAGATACCGATACCCTGCCCTGAGTTGTTGAGCACTTGGCAACCGTCATAGCGACTGTCCAGACTGGCAAGCGTGTTGTGGTAGCGCTGCTGGACGATTTGCTCGTCGTGTTCTCTCGCCCTGCTGGCAAAGTCACGGTCTTGCTTCAAGAGATAGGACAGATACGCAATGACTTCTCTGCCCCTCAGGCGGTAGATGTTGTGCCAAACTGCCTTCATCACAACCCCCAGTCGTTTACCGTTGGCCTTGGCTTCGGCCATCAGCATGCAAATTGCCGACTTCCTAACATCCAGCTGCAGCAGTGGGGTGACCTCAATCGGTAGTTTGGTTTCTTGGTCGATGGCGTCAGCAGGATCCACGTTAGAGGATGACTTCTGTAAAGACTGTAGCTCTTTGTTACGTTCCTTATATTGGCCGTCTTCCATTTTGAGAGACCGATACTTGTGGATAAGTTGCTTGAGGCCCAGTAATAGAATTGCTTTTTCAGTTAGTAGAATAGGGGAGAGATAAAACTTACCGGTACGCGTCTGGCGCTTCTGTGCACGCGTGATGTAGCCTTTGGCTTCCAGTTTGGCCAGCCCTCGATACAAAGTCCCTTCAGAGCCCAGCATGGCCTCTTGGCGCAGCGTCTCTCGGCGTGGGAATATCTCGCGCTTGAGATTCTTGATCGAGACAAAGGTGAGGATGCCGAAAAGGGTGCGTCGTGCCGTCAGATCGAGATCCAGACAGTTCAGATGGTGCATGGCGGCCGCCCGTGCAGAGATCAAAGGGGAGGGGAGGTGTCGAGTAGGGGTGAACGTTACCCCGGACGTTTCCTGATTCATCAGAAATGCTCCTAGTGCAAAAAAAGATGTAAAAAACGCTTGCACTTCGAAGAAACACCAATGTAGAATCAATCAACGCTGAGTGATCCCTTTATTGGTGTCTCTCTGAAGTACCGCAAAAGCCTGGTTCCCGCCGGGCTTTTGTTTTTTCAGGGAGGGGCTAAGTTTCCATTAGCTCATGTTTGTCCTTGTTCTAAGGGTCAGATTCGAGGTCATTAGTCAGTCTTGGCGAGAGTCTTTAAGAACTCGTGAATGTGTTTTTCCAGAGTTTCGGCTTGTTCTTGCGATTGAAATTCCAATCGAATAACTTTATGAGCCCGACGCATATTGCAGAAAGCCGCTTTGCCTTTCTTGATTGAGATTGGTTTTGCTACTTCCTGTGCCGGCTTCTTTGATTCGCTAGCAATTGTTTTCTGGATCCAGTCTTTTGCTTTTGTTTGTTCAAGTTCGCTCTTAGCGATGAGCTCAATTGCTGCAACGACCAGTTCAGAGTGCCCACGTTCGGCTAATGCAGCCAACTCAATAGCCATCTGAGCCCCTAACGCGCCCCGGTTGGCTTTTAGGAGCTCATGAGCGGCAGTTGGTAATCGGTCAAAGGACAAGATTTTTGCAAGATGACCCTTCGAGATACCGATTTGTTTGGCAATGTTATCTAAGGTGGAACCAGGGTTGACTTTGATAAAACCCTGGATGCCGACAAACTTTTCGTAGTCTGGTAGAGCAGGGTGTATCAGGTTTGCAAAGAATGCGTCTTTGTTCGCGTCTTGGTCTTTAATATCTGAAATGATCGCGGGAATAGATTCTCTGCCTAACTCTCGGAATGCCTGGGTACGATTGTGCCCAGAGATTAACTCGTATCCACCGGCTTCGCGCTTCCTGACAACAATTGGTGTAACAAGGTCATTGTGGCGAAGGTTCTCTAGGAGCTGAGAATACTGTTCAGCATCTAGCGTACGTTTTCGACCAGGTATTTCATGAAGGTCTGTAATGGCAACGTGCAAGAGCCCTTTGTTATCTAAGCGCGCTTGTTTTAGCTTTATTACTTCCTGCTTTAATGCCTCGTTGCTCTTCAAAAGAGAGTCTTTGACCAGCTTTTCGCCAAAAGAAACGTTTCGGCGTTCTGGCTTAGGTTTGTCTGGATGCAAGTCGGGGTTTACCCCAGCTGCAAGTTTAGAAAAAGAACTCATTTTTTCTTCTCCTCATCCCAAGCTGTTGCTAGGTTAAGTAATACGTAGTCAATCAGATTGTTGATTGGATCTTTGTAACGGCGGAATGCTTCATAGCTACCAAGCGGCTTTGACACATCAAAAATGGTCTTGTCTAGTGCGAGTAGCTGACTAATTGCAGTGCTGTCTGGGATTTCAATCGAATTCATCCATGGGCCGAACGCTCTTTTCATCTGAGCTTTAACCAAACGGTGGTCTTCTGTGGACTTCACTTTGGTAGGCAATATGGTTATGAAGTCATATTTTTTATCCGGAGCATCGGGGAACATGGAAATCAGGCCCTGAAAGACATTCCAGTATTTGATGCTTGATGTGAAATCCAATTTCTCCGGAGGGGAGGGCATGATCAGGCCATCGGCCGCGAACATGACGTTCATGCTTAAAGGGCTTAGGCTTGGAGGCGTATCGATAATGATGCAGTCAAACTTTTCCCTGAGTGGTTCCAAACCATTTTTTAGCATCTGCCAAAACGGATAGATCGTTTGTTCTTCTTCGGGGACTTCGTTCTTTTCCTGTAATCTGGCGTGCATGTCAACGCGAGATGTAATGGCAAACTCGGCCTCTAAAACGAAGCTGCAAGATGGAATCAGGGAGAGGTAGACTTCATCGGTCGTGTCGTTCCCGATGTTTTTCTTGCGCCAGTATGTGGATACAACTGCAGAGGAAAGATCCGGTTTTTCGCCCAGCAGATAGGGCATGACAGTTGATTCGGTTGTATCAATGTCTTTTTCGGGATTTATCCCAAGTAGCTGTGTTGCGCTACCTTGTGGGTCACAATCAACCAGCAGTACATTTAAACCCCTGAGAGCCAATCCTTGAGCCAAGGTTACTGCTGTTGTTGTTTTGGAAACGCCGCCTTTGTAATTAATGATGGCATAGACCCTGGCCTTTTCGCCTGCTTCGATATTCCGTGAGGGATTCTTGCCAACGGTTTTAACCCACTGGATGGCTTCGTCGATGGTATATTCTTTGGCTTTCCCACCAGTTACTACACTGCCGGTGGGCAGGTCGTATTTTTTTGCAAGGTAGCGCATCTGGGAGCGCTCAATTTTGCACATTTCCGCGATAGCGTTGCTTGAAAACGTAGGAGCCTCTTTGCTTGGAGACGGTTTGTTTAGTTGAAGTTGAAGCTCGTCAAAGTAGTCAGAGGCCTCAGCGGAGAAGCTCGCGACATCATCCATCGTTACTTTTGGCATCATTGCTCCGGATTGGTTGTGTTCTTCATTTTGCAGATGATCCACGAAAATGCGGAACGAGTCAAACAAAAGACGAACTCCCCTTAAGTAAGTGAATAATTATACACGCGCATTGCGCGTGTATAATTTATAGAAGATTCCCAGCGCTACAATCATCAGCAAACACAGCAAAGGCACCACGATGCGTCTTCTCTTAGCAATCTTTCTTCCGTTCCTTTCTTTTTTCACAATTGGTCGCCCGGTTACGGGTGTCATTTGTTTGTTGCTTCAGATTACGGTTATCGGGTGGCCCGTGGCTGCTCTTTGGGCTGTCTATTCAGTAGGACAGTTCCATACGGATCGTAAAATTGATGAAGTGTTGAATCGTGAGCGGTGTTGAATATGCGAAAAATAATTGTTGCTGTCTGCATAACTGTGTTTTTAGCTGCATGCGGGGGGCGGGGTGAGGAGTTCATTGGAAAATGGTATGACGTTGACTCGAAAATCGGTATTCGAGTCGATCGCAACGGGAATGACTTTCTGATAAAAGTCGTCACGCCTGGTTTGTTTGGCACTCCAAGTGTTGTGACTAAACCAGCCTTGCTTCAAGGTGACCAGCTTGTGTTCGATGGTGGTTTTGGCCAGGTTCACTTGGCTATAGATAAGAAAACAGGTTTGTTGCTGGACGGCAAGCACCAATACAAGCGCGTCCAAAGCGGCGAGATAGAGGCGTCAGAAGCCAAGCTCCCAAAAGCAACATTACCAACTACTCCAAAAGTAATTGACTTGAGTAAATAAGGTTGTCAACTTAAAACACAGATGGTGCGTTTTTATACTTGTGAGACTAAGGAATTGCGATGAACTTTAAGAATATCTATAGCGCGCTTGCTGTACTCGCTGTCACTCAAGTGACTGGTTGTACTTTAGTCCCTGTCACCGCAAGTCTTGATGTGCCTGTTACAAAAACTGCCTCATCTACTGGGCCAGCAGTTAAGGTCGTCTCCGTCACAGATAACCGGAAGTTTGTCTATCCTCATGTCGCTGGTGACTGTGAAACGCCTTCTGTTGATAGTGAGAAGATGTTAAATGATGCGGATTCGAAAGCCAGGTCTTTTGGACGTCAAGGAAGATGTGACGGGGGCGAGTGGGCGAATCATGCAATGGTGATGTTGCCGGATGGTCAGACGGTTGCGAATAGCGTCCAGGCGGCTGTGGAAGATGGACTAAGTCGGGCTGGATATCGTATTAACAATCAGGATCCTAGTGCGATCCCGGTTAGCGTAGCTTTGAACAATTTCTGGGTTGCCTTTTCTTTGGATGGAATGGGTATGCGCTATTCATACACTTATGACATTGATGTAAAAACGCCGCTAGGCCAAGAAAAGTACAAGAAAATGGATTCAGAAAAAATGTATTTTGCGGCTGGATCAAAGTGGGCAAAATACGCACAATTGGGCTTGGAACAGCTGTCTACAGAGGTATCAAATAAGCAAAAGCCTTTGTGATGCTAAATGGCCGCTGAAATAGCAGCCATTTGTATGTTGCATGGTTAATTAGGCCACGTAGCGTACTGCGTGTTTATAATGTACGAATCTGCCGGAGATAGTTTGGGTGCAACATACGAGCCATAAATATCTCTACCACTAGAGTCTCGTGCACCAGCCGCACATCGGTTCAAGTCTCTACCAGTCCAACCCACGTTCTTGCACCAGTCATAGCGGTCACGCAGCAGGAGAACGCCATTGATTTCAGTGTAAACGTCGCTTCTAAGAATGTGGCCAGGATCTAGCCCTGCATCCCAGCATTGTCTGGCTGAATATTGCGTTGGGCAATTCCCTGCGTAGGCAGTTTGTATCCCTGATAGAGAGTTTTGTGGATTTGCAGTCATGTAACCGCTCTGGATCGCATTGTTGATGCCGCTCTGAACCTCACCGTTTGGTGCCTGAGCAGGCGATAGATTTCTGCCAATGTTTCCATATGCAACGTTTGACTGAGTCATGCCTAGGCCACCCCCTCCCTGCGCCATCCCCGCTCCGGCGTATATAGCACCAGCAGCTACCCCGGCTGTAATTGCTGTGCCGATGCCTACGTTAGCGGTTATAGCGGCCATTGCAAGGCCTGCGCCAGCTCCATAAGTCAGTGCTGTAATCGCAATTGCGATCAGAATCGTAAACGCACCGAGCGTCCAGGAGCTAGACGAGGTTTCCCAGTGATAAATGTGGTCTAGGGTTTCGGGCATATTGCCGCCTGACCATTGCCGCCAGGCGAGACCGGAGTAGGCCAGATGTTCAGCAGCATCACAACTCGCTAGATTTTTAACACAAAATGCTGGATCCGAACCGCCTGGTTGTTGATCCTTTGGTAAGCCGACAAACCACTGGGGCTTTGTGTAAGCATCAACCTTTTGCGTAACTGTTCTCCGGAACCAACTACCTGATGTGGATTGGCTTTGTCGAACGTCCGTATTGCTCACCGCCAAGAGGGAAATAACGCCCTTGATGACACCTGAGTACTGGCTGGCCAGTCCCATGATCACCATGGCTGTTTCGATGTTGGCCACGTTATAAAAAACAGGATCGGTGTAGTCGCTAGACATACCAGTGAACGGATCATTGCCGACCTGGGCGCTGTAGATAAGTTCATTGTTCGTCAGGAATTTACGTTGTTGTACAAACCATTTGCCGTCGACAGGCGCGAATGGCCGCTCTTGCACGTCGACCACATTAGTGTGCTCGTTTCTAAAGATCCGAACGACATTAACTCGCAATTGATGCAGCTCAGGAGAATATCTTCCATAAACCATGGCACCAGCTGCGTTAGCAAAGCTAACCAGTGCACCACCGATCTCGCTATCGGTGAGTCCTTGTAGTCCTGCCGCCTTAAGCCCTTTAGAGATCCACTGTGGGCCATTGGTCATGCGGACGTCATAGCTGCTTTTGCTCTGGAATTTGACCTGGGAAATAGTATTCCAATCTGCATCCCACATCTGAACAGGAATACCTGTTTCGGTGTTTCTCCAGATGTATCTTGAAGCACCGGCCCAAGCCAGTTCACCTGATGCAGCGTTGGCCTGAAGACCTGGAATTAAGGTGCCAAGGCCAATCTGGCAAATGGCGATAAATATCGAGAGAAATTTTTTCATGGACATAGTCTTTATTTAGATGGCTTACCTAAGATCTTCGACAGAACCGCCTGCCCTCGTGTTAGGTCCTTCGAGCTGATCTCGGGGTGTGATCGAGCTAGAGAAATATGGTCACGATTTGTGGCCAGTTCTCGACGTCGATTGGCGATGCGTGGGGAATGTCCTGGGGTGAAGGTATTGGCGAGCATTGCGCGCACCAAGCCTCCGGCAAATGGAACAAGTCCGACCCTGATTGTTCCTGCCGATCTGGCTCCTTCGAGCTCGTCTAACAGAATCTGGTGCTGTTCTGGGGGTAGGGCAGAGAGAAGGCCCGTGATTGCAGTTTTGTCTTCGATTGAACAGGTTGGCCAGATCAGTACGGTTTCTGAGATTCGAGAATTACCACAACCACGCAGCTCTTCTGAGTTACTGGGAAATTCTTCGGAGATGTTGTGGTGGTTTAATGATGGTTCTATGGTGGTTATGGGTGAACCATTCGACAGGACGGGTGAACCATTCGACAGGACGGGTGAATCTGGTTCAGGAGGGGGCGAATATTGTTCACCACACGCCAAGTTATGCGGGTTGCAGCCAGATGTAGGCGTGTTCTCACGGTGTGGTGAATATTGTTCACCACACGCTAGGGAGGGTTTATCCACCGATACGGTGGAAAAGTTCTTCCTTGAGTTCGCTATGCGCCATTCGGTTTCTTCCCGTTCTTTATCCCGTCTGGCTTCCTCTTTTGCGGCAAGTTCGGTAATGAGTTTTACGTTCAGAACGTATTCCGACACGACGTTTATTCGTATCTTCCGAGTGATAAACCCGGCTTCTTCAAGGATTGCTATGTTTTTTTGTACAGCTCGGGGAGTTATGGTGCACTTCTCAGAGAGCAGTTTCACAGATGGATAGCAGCTACGACCCTGATCGTTTGCATTGTCTGCTAGAGCCAAGAGCACCATCTTTTGTGTTGAGGGTAGAGCGGTTTCCCATACTCTGGACATTAGAGTGATGCTCATACCGTTTCCTTTTGTCCGTTGCTTAAAAGATGAAGTCTAGGAGCCTCGCTTAGCTCGAAGCCATTAGTGCTTTCATTTAGTAATACTTGGCATCCAGCGCCGCCGCGAGAAGGAGTGCGCTTGAGCGACGAAATGGCGAAAGCGAGAAAATCTGCTTGATTCACCATAACCCCACGTTACGGAAATAGCAGAGGTGAGGTTTGCCTAGAAACGTATCTTTTGCGCTGACAAAATCAGCCATATCTTGCTCCTGTCAAATTCAAGGCGCTAACCTTGTTCTTTTAATCATATCATATGCTTATGATGCCACTGATTACTTTTAGGATGAACAATGTCCAATTCATGCGAACGCAATTGGTTTGAGACCGGTGGTTCCGAATATTCGAAATATCGACCCAAGTATCCCAGTAGCCTTGTTTCATATCTCACGAAATTAGCGCCTGAAACAGAACTCGCTGTCGACGTTGGTTGCGGCACTGGGCAATTGACTAAGCTACTCGCCAATACCTTCAATACAGTTATGGGCTTCGACCCAAGCAACGATCAGTTGGCAAACGCAGATCCAGACCCACATATCACATACCAATGCGCCCCGGCAGAGGAATTGCCAATAGAAAATAGCTGCGCCTCGCTTGTGACTGCAGCACAAGCTGCTCACTGGTTCAATCTGCACGAGTTTTATCAGGAAGTACGGCGAATAACCTTGCCCGGTGGGATCCTGGCTCTTATCAGTTACGGGGTCCTTAGCTTAGAGCCACATCTCGATAATATGTTTCAGGAGTTCTATTGGAACGATCTGAGTCCATATTGGCCTCCAGAGCGTACGCTCGTTGACACGGGGTATGCTTCCATAGAATTCCCGTTTGAAGAGCTACATCCACCTTCATTCGAGATAAGAGTGCAGTGGGATCTGCCGGAGTTGTTCGGATACCTTCTTACTTGGTCCGCAATCCGTAAGGCCCGCGAAGCGGGTAAGCAGAATTTTTTGCAAAAATTTACGGAAGATTTGAGTAAGGCCTGGGGGGATGACAATGTCCAACGGACTATTGTGTGGCCTATAAATATGCGCGTAGGGAAAGTGAACCCAGATTAATTGATCAATTCACGTCTGCGCTAAATGGAATCGACACATCAATCCGCACACCTGCTTGGGGTTTGCTAACAACAATGCACTCCCCATCAAGTGCCTTAATTCGTTCCTTCATGCCCAGGAGACCATAACCCCGGCTATTTCCCTTATCAAATCCAATGCCATCGTCTTGTACCGTTAAGCGTACTTCGGTATCTGCGACAGTGAGTTGGACAAGAACATGATCGGCTTTAGAATACTTCTGAATATTCGAAAACGATTCTTGGGTTACACGGTAAAGCGCAATGGCGATGTCAGTAGATAAAGCAGCTATATTGCCTCTACATTCAATAACGGCAGAGCAGTCCCGATTGCGCTCATTAAACTGCGATACGAGTTCACGGAGAGCTTTCTCTAGACCGTGTATATCTAGAGTTTCCGGCCTAAGTTTAGAAACGATAGACCTACAGTATGCGTAGAGGTCTTTGGCCGATAGTTCTATAGCACCTGCACGCTCAACAATGTACTGGTCAGTTACTGTCTTCTGCGCACTGTTAGACAATCGTTGCTTAATTGAATGAGCATCAAGCTTGATGGCAATGAGCGTAGCGTTCATAACATCATGGATGTCATTGGCGATCCCTTTACGCTCTTCTTCCGCAATGGTATTTAATTTTCTAATCAATCTTTGCCGCTCTGATGACGATTTAAGCGCCTGAGTATGTGCACGAATTAAACGTCCCCAGTTAATAATGAGGAGCGTTAGAAAAAGGGCCGAAAGAATAATTGCGCCAGAAAAAACGTAGGGCCAGGGAATAAAACTATCAGCTCCAGCAAAACCATTGTTCGTAGATGAGACTAATACCGAATAAAAGTCGGTATCAAAAATCCTATCAATAACAATTAGAAGGGATGTGTTGCTTCCATTGGTATATTCGATGACATCGTGCCCCTTGCCGTTTCTCAAAGTTTTTTTGATGACATCGTTCAGCTCGGGATGCTCTGCCGCATCTTGAGGATAATGCAGGTAGGTTTTTTCGACCGTTCTCAGTTGGACTTGACTGTTCTCACCAAAACCGAGGCCTGTAAAATACGAATAGAAAATATCCTTTGCAGCAAGATTTATTACAGCAACACCATTAAACGTTCCAGATTTGTCCGGGATCCTTTGGGCGATATGTATCCCATCTTTGCCGCTTGCCATCCCGTTTTCGACTTGAGTGATGTACTGGTCAACGCCTCGGTCTTTGATTGCAACAAAGTAGGGGCGCTGCGAAAGGTCGGTATCATCCTTGTTCACAATGCCAACAAGTCTACGGCCATTGGGTCTGACGATAGTGAAGGATGCAATGCCCGGCAATAGCTCTCGCTGGCGTTTTAAATAGGTTCGTAGCTTCTCCTTATCCCGCTCGGCGTGTTTCCCAAAGTCAGTTAACGTATTGTATTGGTCTACAGCACTGGATAACAGGATCTCGGTTTTTTCGAATCCGTGTTGAAAGTGTTGGCTAATGAGATACGAATAGTTCTGAGCCTTCTCAATTTGAGATAGCCTATGTTCAACAATTTGGTGCTGGGCTTGCCTATTTAAGAAAACAATCGCAGCTGCAACGATTGCCCAAAGAACAACAATCCGAATTAATGTCTTTCTTGTTATGCGGTCTTTGATCGTACCGCTCACTGCTTAGTCAGCCCGTTATCCAGTGCAATATGATTAATCCGCGCTGGTTCAAGAGTGCCAAACGATTTTTCTAGGCTTTTTAGAATGCTGGTGTACTCGCCATGCGGTATACGCAACTGATGTTGGATTTCGCTTTGATCAAGACCTTTCGATAGCCGCAAAAATACCGAATATGCACTCCAGTCTAAATTGACATGCCTGTCGTCGACTTTAATTGGTATGCCAGCCCCATGCTCAGCCAAAACATAAGCGTTCCAATGGGAAGAGGCCTTAAGCCTATCCCATAAGGTTGTAAAGAAACGCTTTAAGCCTCCACACATACCAAATCCGCTTACTGTTATTTCAACAGTTTGTATTGTACTGCCAACCGAATTAGATCCGCGTTCTCGGTAACGCAAAGTCGATCTTTGATCTTTTTGACGGCTGTATGGGCCCATTTGCCTGAGCGACCAAAATGGGCGCCGATCTCTCGCAGAGTCTTTCCAGCGCTTACCATCCGTACAATTTCTAATTCAAGATCAGAGAGTAATTCCCGAGGCTTTACCTCGGGCCGACTCATGTTGGCAACAACTTGCGAACTAATATGTTCGCTAACGTACCTTTCGCCCTTTACAGCCTTCGTTATTGCTTTGATGAGTTCGTCGGGTTCGGCATCTTTAGTGAGAAATGCGCTGACACCAAGCTTGAAGCATTGTTCGATAGTTTCAAATTGATCAGATTGACTAAAAACGACAATCTTCGCACGTTCATCAAAATCCAATAACTTTTTGGCGACATCGATGCCTGTGAGCTGCTCATGACCAAACCGGATGTCTAGTACTACTGCATCAGGCTTCAGAAGTTTGTATGTTTCGAGAGCCTGTTCTGGTTCAGTGACTTTGCCAACGGTGTTTAGGTTAGCGCCTGCAAGAATGTGTTCGCAGCCGGTCATCAACGTTCGATGGTCGTCTACAAGCAGGATTCGAAGAGGATGTGGCATAGATTTTAGTGTGGGCAGGTGACCGCAAAAAAAGCTTGCAACGGTAACAAAGTTACCCTATAGTGGCGTTGCGTTACCCCGACGAGGCTGTGAACAGAATACCACAATGCGGCCAGCGTAGATACTGCCGCATGCTAGGAAAGGATTTGACTTGACTTGCTTAACGTCTAGAGCTGTGTGCAACCACTTGTATTCGCAAGTGCAGACACCAGACGGGTTCGGAAAATGAAAACCTTGCTTGTTAGCATCAATAAAGGCGGCGTGGGAAAATCCATGTTAGTCGGACAGTTAAGCCGATACGCTCATGCGAATGGTCTGAAAACCCTTGTTATCGATATGGACGACCAGGGAAATCAGACTAAGGCACTAGCTCGTAATGGAACTGCCGCAGCATTGCCTAGCTCTGTAACTCAAATCATGCTTGATGGATTATCAGGTGATGCAAGTACTCCAGACTTCGACATTGCTGAGCTGCAGACATCTGACTTCGACGTTCTTCCGTCTGACGGTGCTTTAGTCAGCAAGGTGGTTGAGCCCAGTAGGAACAAAGTTTATTTCAAGGGAAAACAAGTTGAGCTTGCAAGCAAAGCTCATGCAAATTTCGCCGCTTTCATTGAAGCGATATCGGGTCGATATGACATTTGTCTGATTGACTCACCGCCGCAAGTAGATATACGTGTTCTTGGGGCAATGTCGATTGCGGATTATATTTTATGCCCAATTCAATTAGCTCAGGAAAGCATTGAGGGCATGGCTAGTACATTGAACGGTCCGCGTGGGATCTTGAAAGTAAAAGGCCATATTAATAAGAAACTGGAATTCCTTGGGTTCTTTCCCAATATGGTCGAAGGAACTAATAAGCAGAAGGAAGCACTCGTATCGCTCGGTCAAGCTGGTATTGCTCAATACATCCTTCGTGATGGATCTGGACAAATTGCTTCGATAAAAAGGCGCCAGGCATTCGCGGAAGCTCAAGCCAACGGAGTATTTATTAAAGACTTGGGTAAACATAATAGCCAGGCGCGCGAAACCTGGCACAACACGAAGCCCGTGTTCGATCTGATATTGAGACGTATGCAATTGATGCCGGAGGTCTCGGCATGAACCTTCTCAATCTTGACGAATTTACCAATAGCTTTTCTGCCGCCTCGGAAGACCAGATCGCTACAGTCGACAAGATTCCGTTAGCCAAAATTCAAGAGGATCCTAATCAACCTCGGCAAGAATTCGATGAGCTAGCACTTCAAGCGCTTGCTGACGACATTGCTGTGCGCGGTGTTCAGTCACCAATACACGTTAAACCTGCCAATGAAAACGGTTTATATCAGATCATCCAAGGGGCTAGGCGTTTTCGTGCATCGCGGCTAGTAGGTTGTGACTGGATTCCAAGCATCATTGAAGCTGATGAGATTCTGTTTGACGAATATTCGCAGGTCTCCGAAAACACTAAACGCGCTGATTTAACAGCTATGGACATGGCTCGGTTTATCAAACGGCGTAAAGATGTACACGGAGAAAAGAACAAGCAGATCGCAGAGCGGCTAGGAGAGGGTCTGGATTACATTACATTCCATCTTGCCTTACTTGATGCGCCGGGCCCAATACTGGAAGCCTTTTCTGTAGGGAGAATAAAGGGTGCCCAAGCTGTCTGGCAAATCTGTCGGTTGTGGGAGAAAAGCCAGCTTGCAGCACAAGCTTTGCTCAAGATCGAAGGAGACATAACAAACCGTATGATCCGCAAGGCGATGGATAGTATTGATCAGCCCCCAGCACTTTTGAGCCCCGTTAACGGGGAACAAGCAGTTGGAAACGAAGTGATTTCGGTTGTCTCAGAACAACCAGATCCGGGTCAAACATTGAGCGAAAAAGATGACAAGAAGCCAGTGATCCGGGAGCCAAGAAGCAACCTCGAATCTGGCGGAGGGATTATTGCCACCCCGCCAAACCGGGATCACGAAACCCCTGGTCCGATTACTGTAGAGACCCATGTTCACAATGCAGGCAATGAGTCCGGGCTCTCAGGGGCAGATAGCCGCCACGATATAAAACGACTCAAGGCGCCAGCTGTATACGGAATTATTGATGGTATGCCTGTAGAGATATGCATCACCCTTGAACCTTCAGACTCCGGTTTTGTCTGGGTCAAACCCAATGGCGCTAAAAAACCGGAAGAAGTGCTTGCAGACAAAGTTACGCTTAGTCGAATTATCGAGAGTGCGTAAGGGAACAACCTAACTGATTTACCACCGCTTTATAAATAGCCGAAGAGGAAGGAGTATCCCGTGTCAACGTATCAACGAGTAGAAATAATTGGGTTTTTGGGCAATGCCCCAGAAGTGCGCTACACAACGTCCGGCCAGGCTGTTGCGCGATTCAGCGTCGCCACATCCAACCGCTGGAAGGATAAAGATGGCAAAACACAGGAGCAAACCGAGTGGCACAAGGTGGTGCTCTACCGCCGCCTCGCAGAGCTAGCCAAGCAATATCTAGAAAAGGGGAGTTACGTTTTTCTTACAGGGCGTTTGGAAACTCGTTCTTGGGAAGACAAGGATGGTGGTAAGCATTCTGTTACCGAAATTATCGGAACCGAGCTGAAATTCCTTGATCGCAATCCGTCTAAATCCGTTGCAGATTCTGATCCTGTACTGGTGACGGACGATTTGCCACCGCCGTCAGACGACGTGCCTTTTAACTAAGGCGCCAGAATGTTTTTAATGGACGTTGGTGCAAGCCACTGGTTAACCCGTAATCCCATGGGTGCCGGTCCAACGAGGCTGGAAACGGGAGGCGTGTTGTTTCATTCCGCGTTAGCGCGAAGGGATGACTACAACTCAACACGAAATCTGGAAAAAGCGCATGCAACCCGCCAGAAGTCTTGGCGGCAGGGTAGTCAACGGGAGGTGGGGTGTCGTAAGCCCCTTACGGGGGGAACAATGGCTGTTAGCGCAACCATTGTCCCTGGCTGTTGCTTCGGCGAAACCGTTTTGACAGGAGGGCCTAAGCCACTTCTACGACGGACGCCAAACGCGACAGTTGCGGCGATTCTAAAGGAAATTTTTAGAAAAAACCACCAAACCTGTTTTCTGCCACTTTTTTGACAGGAGCCCGGGTGTTTCTTTCAGAGCACCAGTGCCGATGGGGACGGGGGGTGCAATCTCCGTCCCCAAAAGCCAAATTAACTTGGAGAAATTAGCATGAACTTGCGTCAAATCAATTGGAAGCGTGTTGCCTACATTGCTTATAACACCGCATTGGTGTCAATCATTGGGGCGTCCTTCATCGAACCAGCATTTGCCCAATTGTCTAATGTGACTAATACCATGCAGCAGGTCGCGACAGTGACTAAGGCGGCAGGCGTGTCTATTGGCGCTATTGGTTGCAGTTACGCTGGTGGTAAATGTTACTTTGGAGATCACTCTTGGAAGGATGTCAAAAACATCGTTTGGGGGAGCACTCTTTTTGGTGGCAGCACAACAATTGTTGGTACCGTGATGGGGTGGGCAAGCTAACAGTGTCCGACCCGATTTACAAAGGCTGTACCAGGCCTCCGTTATTGTGGGGAGTTCCCATGCTCCCCGCGATGACGTTGCTAGTCCCCGCAATGGTGATATTCATCATTGGTCTGGGTTATTTCATGTGGGTGGCGATTGCTGATGTAGTTCTCACAGGAACGGTTTTTTTCTGGATGCGTCACATTACAAAGCGTGATGACCAGAGGCTCTTGCAGTTGTTGCTCCAATGGAAACTCCGATTCAAATATCGGAATCGTGGACATTGGCAATGTGTGTCATACACCCCATGGAATTACAGGCCTAAAGGCCGTTATTTGATTGCCGAGGTTAGCGCCTCGATCTTTGACAGGAATCACGATGGCAAGCGCACGCACTCAAGAACAAGTACAAGCTAAATACGCTGCATTGGCTCGTAACGAAGTGCCACTCCGGGACTTCGTACCGTTCAACTCCCAGATATCAGATCGAGTTGTTAAAAACTCGGACGGTGCATTACTAGTTACCTGGAAGGTAGATGGTCTGGCATTTGAAACTTCAGATCCTCTCGATCTGAATTTACGCCATCAAGCATTTAATCAGATGCTTCGCGGGTTGCCTTATGGATCTGCGATCTGGGCTCACCGTATTCGTCGCAAAACGACCGCTAGCCTCTCTGGAGCCTATGAGGAGTTTTTTGCCCAGGATATGGCAGACCGTTACTATCAAGGATTCGATGGTTACAACATGATGGTCAATGAGTTGTACCTGACCTATGTGTTTCGACCAGAGTACACCATGTTAGGCAAGAAGAATCGGCAGAGGCTCGGCTCCGATCTGGAAGCAATTAAGCGTCGCGAGCAAAAAACGCTGGTGGAAATTGGCGAGGTGATGTCCCTCATCGAGGCATCGCTAAAAGCCTATGATTTGACACCGCTTAAGTGCTTTGAAGAAAATGGTACAACCTTTTCAGAGCAGCTATCCTTCTATGGATTCTTGCTTAATGGCGAATGGAAGAAAGTGGCCGTTCGTACCATGCCAATCCGTAACTATCTTGCAACGAGTCGGTTGTTTTTTGGCGGTGAGCGAATTGAGATCCGGGCGGCAGATTCCAGTAAATATGCTGGCATTATGGACTTGCAGGACTACCCGCGAGATACGGAAGCTGGAAGCTTAGATGGATTGTTGTATGCGCCGTATGAATACGTTGAGACGCAGAGTTTCACGGTATTGGCTAAATCGCAAGCCAAGGAAGCGATCGAGCGGCAGCGCAAACAACTAACTTCAACGGAAGATGTCGCCGCCAGTCAAGCGGCCGCTCTGGAAATCGCGCTTGATGAATTGGTGGATGGCGCCTTCGTCTATGGTGAATATCATTACTCGTTAGCAGTTTTTGGCGATTCGCCGGCAGAGGTCGGTACTAATCTGGCAAAGGCTAGAGCCGAACTCAACGAAGAAAGTTTCCAGGCAGCTATGGTCGATTTAGTTGCCGATGCAGCTTGGTTCGCCCAGATGCCAGGTAATTGGCGCTATCGAACCCGATCGGCCAATCTGACTAGTCTGAACTTTGCGGGGTTATCAGCGTTCCACAATTTTTCAGTTGGGAAACGCGACGGCAACCCATGGGGCGAAGCTGTCACTATCCTTAAAACGCCGAATGATAGTCCGTTCTTTTTTAATTGGCACGGCACACCGGAGGATGAGGATAGTACCGATAAGAAAGCACCTGCAAACACGACAATTATTGGAATGACCGGTTCGGGGAAAACCGTACTGGAGCTGTTTTTGCTCACGATGTCGCTTAAATATCAGCCGACGGTATTCTTTCTCGATAAAGATCGTGGCGCGGAAATTGCGATCCGGCTTATGGGTGGGAATTACCGATGTCTGAAACGCGGGGTGCCAACAGGCTTCAACCCATTCCAATGGCCTAAAACACCCCAAAACATACGATTTATAGAACAACTGGTGACATCACTAGTTCCAAGAAATCTTACTCCGACTGAGCAGGCCGATTTGAACCGGGCTATTAATACGACGGTCAACTTCGAGTCAATTGAACACCGCCGTCTATCCGTTATGCGGCAACAATTACACGATATGTCAGAAGACAGCGTGCGCGCTCACCTGAACAAATGGTGCGCCGATGATAATGGCCACCTGGCTTGGGTGCTTGATAATCCGGTCGATACTATCGATCTAACACAGGGGCGTTTGTTTGGGTTTGATAATACCGATGTATTGAATGACCCTGAGGTATTGTCCCCAATCGCTCAGTGCGAACTACACCTCGCAGAGTCGCTCATGGATGGCCGACGTTTTATGTATGTCATGGCCGAGTTTTGGCGAATATTGCAATTGCCGGCATTTACGGCATTTGCCGCAGATAAACAATACACCATCAGAAAGCTGAACGGCATGGGTATCTTCGATACTCAGTCTCCGGCGCAAATACCTGACGAATTGTGTTCCGCGATGGTCGAACAGTCAGCGACACAGATCTTTCTACCAAATCCTAAAGCTGATCGAAAAGATTACGTCGACAGGTTTAAGTTGACTACTGCTGAATTCAACCTCATTCAAAAATTTGGGGAATCTTCCCGGTTGTGCCTGATAAAACAAGGGCAAAAATCAGTTATTGCCCGTTTGGATTTATCCGGCCTTGGTAGAGACATATTGGACATCCTTAGCACGTCGCTAGACAACGTGGATATCTTAGATCAAGTCCGGGCCGATGTTGGAGATGCTCCAGAGGCATGGTTACCGATATTCAAGCAGAGACTTTCTGAAAGGAGATCAGCATGATCAAGCGAACATTGATAATTACGATGGCCTCGCTAGCAGTTAGTACTTCACAAGCACAATGGGCGGTATTCGATGCTGCTAACTTTGCGCAGGCAGTCCAGCAAGTTGCCGCATGGCAGGAACAGCTGCAAGGTATGGCGCAACAATACCAACAACAGTTGGCACAATTCAAAGCACTGACCGGTGCTCGCGGATTTGGCGACGTGCTCTCTAATCCCTTGCTCCAGAAGTATTTGCCGCTAGACATGCAGCAGATGTACAACGGCGTTAAAACAGGGAATATGTCGCAGGTAGCTTCAGCAGCTCGCCAGCAACAGTTAATTTATGACTGCATGAAAGAAACAAATCCGCAGACGCTAGCATTATGTCGGCAACAGCTAGATGCGCCTTACGCAGTTAAGGATATGTTCCAGACGGCATATGCCACTGCTAGTGAACATTTCAAGCGCATCAGCGAGCTACAAAGCAAAATTAGCCTAACTCAAGATCCAAAGGGAATTGCTGAACTGCAGGCAAGAATCCAGACCGAGCAAGTTACCGCACAGACTGCGATGAACCAAGCACAGATCGCAGCGAAACTCGCCGAGGTGGAAACTAAACTTGTCGAACAACAGGTTCACGAGCGAACGCTTAAAGATGTATCCGGACGAAGTTATTTGCCATCGAAAACCATACGGTTTGATCAATAAAGGTGTCGACTATGGGATTAAGAGTGTTTTCGTCGATCGGCGAATCGTTCGAGTCGGCCGCGACGATCATTAACAGCAGTTCAGCAGCAATTAGCCAGTTGTTAGTTGCTGTCGTGACTTTAGCGTTAACGATATGGGTAATGCATTACGCCATGGCAGTTTACCGTGGCGAAACGCAGCAGCCGATCATGAATTTTATTGCAAAAAACTACAAGATACTTTTCTTTTTAGTAGTAGGTCTATCGACAGGAGTTTTCCAAAATCTAATTGTTCCTGCGGTTATGGACTTTAATACAGGGCTTATGAATGCCGTCGCAAATTCTTCCAAAATCACGGGGGTAGCAAGCTGTAGCGCTGCCGGTGCTTATGGTGCATTAGATTGTTTTGCGGAAAGCACTTTAAGCCTAGTGATGAGCTATCTAAAACAGGCGTTGAGTAGCGGGGTCATGCACCCGATCGATGCACTTCTATATGCATTCTGCGGATTTCTAATCTTTCTGGCTGGCGCGTTGTTTTCTGTCTTCATGGCCTTCGAAATTATTGAAGCTCGCTTAATGCTATTCATGGCCTTGGGTTTGGGTCCCTTGTTCATAGTTTGCGGTGCGTTTACTAAAACAGAGTCGTTCTTTAACAATTGGGTGGCAAAACTAGCAAACCTAGCTATCCTCAATGCGTTGCTTATGATTTACGTAGCAATGGCCCTCAAGATATTTATGGGTAGTTTCGGCGACATGATTAATGCAGTCTCACAAGCCGGTCAAACTGTTCAGGTTTTGGACGCGCTGGACGTTGTACCTGGATTAACTTCCAGCACAACATCACAGGCAACATCGTATGCCGATGGCGGCAGTACGTTTTTGATCGCGTTGCAAATTGTATTGGAGGTACTTGTCCTGGCCTTTTTAGCAACCAAAGTTCCTTCATTGGCCAGCGGCTTAACCGGCGGGGGTTATGGAGGCTCTGGCGCTGCCGCATTTGTTGCAGGGATGATGACGCAACAGCTTACCAAGAGCATTGCCAGTAGTATTAGCAAATCTGGCGGAGCAGTTGGCGGCGCTGGGCGAGCTGGTTGGAATCTTGGAAGGAGAGCTTTTGGGGGTGGCGGGAATAGTATGGAGCAAGGCCAGGATAAACCGACCGCAGCACAACGTGCGACAGATAGAGCAACCCAGAAGCGATGAACACAATTAGGAATTAACAGAATTACAAACACAGTACCAGAAAGCTCTGGTACGATACGAGAACACTCAAGGTTAGCGCCTTGCATTTGACAGGAGAGCTTGATGACGTCAATCAAGAAGGACGAAGGCCGTCCCAATGAGCCAAAATCGATATTTGATGTTGCGCAGGATTTTGAAGCGTGCCTTATAGAGCACTACACGAAATCTGAGCGACGCGCTTGGTTAGTCGTGCGATGGTTTGGTGTTTTTACTGCCTTGGCACTTTTTGCTTTGGCAAGCCTCGCGCCATTTTATAAGATTGTGCCTCTGACGTTCCAGGTCGACAAACTGACGGGAGATGCACAGCTGGTCAAGTTGGATGGCCAGGCGATAACCCCTACGGAGGCTATCGATAAGCATTGGGTTGCCGAATATGTGATCCACCGAGAACGATTTGTTTGGACGCTTGTTCAGCTTGATTTCGACTATGTCATGAATCAGTCGGATGAGCGTGTTGCTCGCGACTATCGAACAATCTACGATGGGGTGCAGGCCAGAGATAAAAAGCTGGGGCCGGGCACGGATGAGCGAATTAAAGACATTGTCGTAACGTTGCCGCCCGGTGAGCCCGGTAAAGCAGTTGTTCGATTTGTGAAAGTTACGCGTAAGGACGGACAGGATGTCGAGTCTGTTCATTACATCGCGACATTAGCCTACAAATATGAACCTCCTTCAGTATTGAGCCGAGAGAGGGCTGTAGTCGATAACCCAATGGGATTCAAGGTTACGGGTTACGTTGTCGATCGCGATGTCAGTGGAGCGCCTCTCGTCACGCCGCCGGTATCAAATGGTTCAGTACCTGTTAAACCCGGAGGATTCCAGTAATGAGTCGCAATGGACGATGGAGTCGTTTTGGCCCCGTTGTGCGGCAAGGAATCTATTGCCTCTGGCTTGCCGCCTTGGCGCTGCCAGGCCTTACGAACACGCTTGCTTACGCCGCAGAAAACCGTATTACGACAGTCGTTTATAACGATGCGTCACAGGCTAAGCCTATCAAGCTCCAAGCTAAACGTGGCTTTGCGACAGTTATTGAGTTCGAACCGAAAGAATACGTTATTTCTTTTAACGGCCACGAAGCAGCCGGTTCCGGAGATAGCGATGGATGGATTGTTGATGCCTTAGCTGGACAGCGATTGGTTTTCCTGAAACCGAAGGTGTCCGCTCAAGATACTAACCTTCTTATTGTCACTAATAAATACAGTTACGTGTTCGACCTGAGGGTATTGAGTGATAAAAGCCAGGAGTCGGGTGTTTGGCGAATGGCAATCGTACATCCGGTTGCCGCTAATGAGGATACAACCCGTTTAGTTCAATCGGATCCAGCCAAGCGACCAAGAAACAAAAAATACAGCATGCAGGCCCAAAACGGTGATGAAGATTTCATTCCCATTGCCGCTTCTGATAATGGCGAATTCACGTACATCACTATTCCGGAAGGTCACGATGTGCCAGCAGTATTTAGAGTGACAGATGGTCAGGAAAGTATGGTGAATTTCCACATGGAAGGTTATACGGTGGTGATCCACGAAGTAGCCAAGCAATTTGTTTTGCGGTTTGGCAAACAAGTGGTGTCTGTCTGGAATGACGATTATGCGCGCCGTATAAAGCCACCATCAGCAGATGATAATCGTCTCTTGATTGGCAACAATGCCGTGGCCGGGAGCTGATGATGATCCAAAAATCAGATACCCATGTGGACAAGGATAACGAAATGGTCGAGGGCGACCGTGGAGCGCCTTCAACCGTAGTGATCAAGACCAAAGGATCTGGGTTTGTAAACCTAGGCCGCTTTGGAGCGTGGCTTCCTGCATCTGTGGTTGGTGTATTAATCATTGGCGGTATAGGCTCCTACATGTACTACGCGAACCCATGGCGTAGCAAGGCGCCCGAGCAGCTGGGGCAAGTATCTGCGACCGGTTCTGTTGGCGGTGCCGGTAGAAGCCTAGGCGCGGCTGGCGATGGCGGCATCAGTCCAGTACCGACTGTGAAGACGGATCTCGTATCCGCCGAGCCAATCTCCCCTGTGGGAGCGCCGTTGAGCAATCCCGGTGCTTTGCCGAATCCCCCCGAAAGAGTGACAGCCACTCCTATAGCTGGCCAGAGTAATGTACAGCCGCAACGCAATTCATTAGACGCCCCTATTTTTGGTGGGAGCAAGGGTGGATTTGGTAGCAGCGGTGGTGCAACAGACATTCAGTCAGGGCAAGGGCTTGCAAAGAATGCTACGCCACAAAACGATGCAGCCAAAACAGGTATGTTTGATGGCAACCTTACGGCGGCAGCTACGCCGCGTGCGGTCGCTAGTTTGTTGGCAAATCGCAGCCTTCTCCTAGCTAAGGGGGCGACAATCCTTTGCAGTCTTAATACGGCCTTAATAAGTGGATTGCCGGGGATGACAAGTTGTACCGTACCAAAGGCAATTTATTCCGATGATGGGAGAACGGTGCTGATTGATCCGGGAACTACAGTCACTGGTGAGTTTAATGGTCAGGTCAAAACTGGCCAAAGCAGATTTCCGGTTCTGTGGACGCGAATTAAAACTCCCAAAGGCGTTGTCGTGAACCTTGATTCGCCCGGTGCAGACTCTCTAGGGCGGACCGGGGTCACAGGAGATGTTAATAACCATTGGTGGGAGCGCATTGGTTCAGCTTTCATGCTATCGATGGTGCAAGACGGGATCGGCTATGCAGCAACACGGGGTGCTGGGAATAACAATGGGGCAACCCAAATGTACTTCCAAAATACTCAGCAGGCCGGTACGAGTATGGCCAATACAATTCTTAAGGAAACCATCAATATCCCACCGACAATTTCGACCAACCAGGGCGACCTTATAACGATTTTCGTGGCTCGGGATATTGATTTCTCCAGCGTCTATGCGGTTAAGGGGCAGTGATGACGAACGCGCCAGAGACTTCGAAAGGTCTCGAGGATTTGAATAAAAGAGACCCTCAGACCCTGCTTAATCAAGCATTGACAGAAATCCGGAGATTGTCGATGTTTGGATCAGACCCGAGGAGCCGAACGATTGCAAAGTTAGCTGACACAGCTATGACTTTGCCGACTGGGGGCTGCGTTTCACCCCGTTCAGAAGAGTTTTTACAACATTTTGATGTTTTTACACTCGAATCAGCATTAGAGGCTGCAAGAGAAATCTCAACGTTTCAACAACAGGAGAACAAATCAATCATGACTTTCACACCGCAACAACAAAAAATCTTTGGTTTATTACGTTTTGCCGGGCATGCGATCACACTGATTGCGGTGCTTTGTGTCGTGCTTTTGCAATGGAATACGAGCGACGCATTGAATGAACTGAATGAGACTGTGTCTAGTGTTGAACAATCAATTAAACAAGCGGCGCTGTCCCAGCAACCGTTATCGACCGATGAGGTCAGAGCGATTCTGACGCGGCCCGACGGAGATTGTGCCAAAAGCTACGTGCAGAAATCTCTCGCGGCGGGACAGCCTGTGCTGAGGGGGCAGATTTCCCCCAATTTCGGTAACGATGCCTGCTCTACCTCGCGAGCGCTCGAGCAACAGCGCCAGGCTTTAGTTACTGCTTCGGACAGCACTACAGAGGCTTCCAAGTGAAAAGCCTTGCATTAGCTATGCTATTGGCCTCAAGTGGGTTAGCGACGATTGCTAATGCAGACGACTACGGTTGCAAGGTGCTGCTTTGCTTGGCTAATCCTAATGGCCCCAAAGCGGTTTCTGAATGCGTAGATCCTATTAATCGTTTGTACGACGATCTTCGGCACGGTCGAGGCTTTCCTAGATGTGACATGGCTAATGCACCTTCTGGTAAAGCTTATGCGACTACAGGGACCAACTGGTTTAATGATTGTCCTACGGGCACAGGAGCGTTGGCTCCAGGTGCGTATGCTGTCCAGGGTGGTGACCGTACGCAGTATTACCAGGGTATTGGTACTGGTGAGGGTGGCGTCGGGGGGCAAAAAGTCTGTGTTGGCAATCGCACTGGTTTCACGCAGGTAGCGATCAGTAGCGGCTCTGACAATGGTAGTTACAACAACGTCGATGTAGGTATTTATGACCGTGTTGTCGTTCTGAATCCTGCTAGTTCTCCAAATTACATCGATGTAATCGTAAATGGAACCAGGTCTACTCGGGTGCGGTGGTAATGCAATGCTATTAGGTAACGAAGCAGTTCTAGCCTTGGCAAAACCGATATTGCACCATCTGGCTAAACCAGGGGTGACAGAGGTAGCCATTAACCGACCTAAAGAACTATTTGTCGAGACAGACAATGGTTGGGAACGTTTCGAGGAGCCCACGCTGGATCTTCAATCTCTGAGAAGCCTGGCTTCGTCCATTGCTTCATATAACAAACAGACTATTTCATCCACGGAACCATTGTTATCAGCATCGTTGCCCGGTGGAGAGCGGGTTCAGATTGTTATGGATCCGGCAGTTCCTGCCGGGACTTTCTCCATGACGATCCGTAGACCGGATTCGCGCATCAAAGCACTAAGCGAATATGTCGAATCCGGCATGTTCGCAGATACTGGACGGCCAGTACTTAGTCATTCAGATATTAGTAGCGAAGAAGAAAAGGGGTTATCCCTATTACAGGCACAGGAGATAGGCGAGTTTCTCCAGTATGCGGTCAAGCAGCATTTGAATATTGCAATTGTCGGTGATACGGGATCTGGCAAAACTACGCTGATGAAATCGTTGTGCCAGGAGATTGAGCCTTGGGAACGAATTGTGACCATTGAAGACGTCCGTGAATTGATGTTGCCCAATCACCTTAATCAGGTCAACTTGCTCTACAGCAAAGGGGGGCAGGGTATGGCAAAGGTAGAGCCTAAAGATCTGATCCAAAGCTGCATGCGTATGAAGCCTAATCGGGTATTGCTTGCAGAGTTACGTGGGGCAGAGAGCTATGACTTTCTGAAGTTATTGACCTCAGGACACTCGGGTTCAATCACTAGCTGGCATGCCGAGAATTGTCGCCGAGCAGTTTCACGCTTTGTATTGATGGCAAAAGAACATCCAGAAGCAGCCGCCTATGAGGTGTCTGATCTCACTAATTTGTTCTTTACCGCCATGGATGTGATTGCGCATGTCCGTGCGGTACCAGTGTTTGATGATGAAGGCAGGCAGATCGGCAAAAAGCGCGTCATGACCGAGATCTACTTCGATCCTCGACGTAAAGTCGATCTGGCTTATGGTACGCAGTGAGAAGAGACAGATATGAAACTTATGATTATTGAATCACCTGGCAAGGTCAAAAAGTTATCGGCCATACTGGGTAGCACCTGGAAAATCGCAGCTAGTGTGGGGCATGTCCGGGATTTGCCATTGAAAGAAATGGGCGTTATAGCTCCGGACTTTAAGCCCGTCTACGAACTTTCTGAACGCGGTAGTGAGGTCGTCAAACGCTTGAAGAACATGGTCAAAGAAGCCAGTGAGGTTTACTTGGCAACAGACCCGGATCGTGAAGGCGAAAGTATTAGCTGGCACCTAAAAGAATGTCTTGGGTTGAAGGATCCAAAGCGTGTGACATTTAATGAGATCACAGAGTCGGCTGTTAACGCGGCTATGCATAAACCTCGAGCAATCAACGGCAAACTAGTGGCGGCACAGGAAGCTAGGCGTGTTCTCGACCGCCTAGTAGGCTATACCGTAAGTCCCGAACTGAGTAAACAAAGTGGCCAGCGCTTATCTGCTGGGAGAGTTCAGAGTCCAGCCGTACGGCTTGTGGTCGAACGCGAACGCCAAATTAAGACATTCAAGGTTACGAATCATTTTGGTGCATTGCTGGTGTTCGGTGGTGAACAATGGAAAGAGGCCGAATGGAACGCAGAGTGGCAAGTCAAACCTGACTTTGCTACGGAAGAATCGCCTTACTTTATGGATCGCGAATTTGCACTTCGCGTGTCGCAGCTGCCGAGCGTTACAGTAACTGCGTATGAAGAGAGTGAGGCAAAACGTAGCCCGCCGGCACCATTTACCACGTCGACGATGCAACAGGCTGCTAGTGTTACTTTGGGGCTTAATCCTAAAGGTGCTATGGATACGGCACAAAAACTCTACGAACAAGGTCACATAACTTATCACCGAACCGATAACCCGAACATTTCGGAAGATGCATTACCAGAGATCCGTAAAGTTGCCGACACACTGGGGTTGGCAATGGCCCCAGCCACGCGTCTATGGAAGGCACCAGAGGGTGCACAGGCTGGACATCCGGCGATAACGCCGACACATTGGGAAGTTGAGGAGGCAGGCGAAACCTCTGAGCAACGGGCGCTTTATCGCTTAATCCGGTTGCGTGCAATTGCATGCCAACTAGCCGATGCGCGATATGCAGTTCGAGTAGCGAAACTAACCGGCCAGGAACCCCAATCTGGTAAGACAGTCCATTTCAAAGGTCAGGGAAGAACCCTGATAGACGAAGGTTGGTTAAGGCTAGTAGCAACGGACCAGACAGAAGAGGGTAAAGCTGCCGAAGTACCTAATCCTGTGCCAAAGCTAACATCTGGACAGAAGCTAGTAGTCACTTCCGGTCGACTACTAGAGAAGAAAACGAAGCCACCCAGTCGTTATACCGAAGCCAGCCTAGTTAAGAAGCTCGAGAGCGAAGGGATAGGACGGCCTGCTACTTATGCTTCTATCATGGAGAACATAACCAATCGTGGTTATGTCCGCGTCGAGAAGAAGTATTTGGTGCCGTCAGAAACTGGCGAACTTATTGTTGATGCATTGATTGGGAAATTCGCATTCATCGATCTTGGGTATACCCGCGAGATTGAAGCGGATCTCGATAAGATCGCGAACGGTGAGCGGCATTATAAAGAGACCGTCGGCAAACTCTACGCACAGTTACAAGGCGAAATGTCGACGCTGAGCGTTGCCGCCGCCCCTAAATTCCAATGCCCTAGTTGTGGTAAAGCCTTACGCCGGTTGAAGGGTAGCCATGGCTATTTCTGGGGCTGTTCTGGACATCCGGCTTGTTCAACAGTGTTGCCCGATGCAAACGGGAAGCCCGGCCAGAAAAAGCAGCAGGAACTATCCGAGTTCAATTGCCCAACCTGTGGCAAACCATTAGTGCATCAAAAGAAGAAAGCAATCAAAGGTCGTGGTGGCTACGATTTCTGGGGTTGTTCAGGGTTTAAAGAAGGTTGTCGACAAAATTTCAAAAACGATCACGGGAAGCCGTTGTTTTCAGAATAACTGTGCTAGGATTTAGCACATCAAGGTTAGCGCCTTGAATTTGACAGGAGAGTGCTATGCAGCAAGCTATGTGGCGTCACGCCATATCGTTGCTACTTGTGGGTTCCATTACTGGATGCGCGACAAATACATTGTCGCCGATTCCTAATGGTGATCGCCGAGTCGCGGTTAATGTTGAGGAAACCGATCAGCCGTTGTCCGTTGCTGAGTTGAGTTCGGTTGTACCGGCTTCAACAGCTGTTGCAGTTGTGGCGCCATCTGTTAAGGAACCAATCAGCCCTGTAGCTCCGGTAATAACACCAGTTATACCGCCGGTGACTTTAGCGACAGTCGCATCGCCAAATGCTAACGTGGCAACACCTAGCGCTAAATCTACAACGGTAGCGGCCATTGAAGCCGCCCCGGTTGCTTTTGGCCTGACACCGTTTACCGCTGAAAGCGGCGGATCTCTCAAATCTACGCTCGATAATTGGCTCCAGGCCAATGGCTGGCGCTTGTCTTGGCGCGCAGAGGGCAGTAGCCCTGGACGTATCCGCGACTTTCGGATGAGTGAGCCTGTATCGATAACACCTGATTCTGTGGCAGAACTCCTGCGGCAATTGTTACCTGGGCGTGGATTGCACGCGATCGTTTCCAAGAAATCTAAGGCTGTGCTAATCGAGAACGATGCCAATGCCTTGCCGCGCACTCAACGGGAGGAGTAATCATGGCCAGCAAAAAAATACTCGTACTCTTGATTGCTGGAATATCTGTTGGGGTTACCGGCTGCGGTGGATTCAATCAGTGGAATACATTTAAGACGCCAACGACGCAAAATGCCGAAAATCTCCGTTCAGAGATTAAGAGTTCGCGTGGCGGTGCATTCCATACAAACGTCGTATCGGAAACCGATGATGACCTGCCTATTGCTTTGCAGGAAGTTGAGGCCGATGACAATCGTGACAGCGTCAGCTTGGCGGCCAACAATTCTGCCTTCTTTGGGCTGATCAAAGGGCTTGCGACGAAGCAAGGATACTCCTTGGCTGTTATGGACGGCGTCGACACCAGTAAACGACTTACGGTACAAATCAACGGCCTGACGACGCCGCAAGCGATTCGACAGATTGCAAATCTTGCTGGTTATGCCGCAGTAATTAACCATACCGACCGATCTGTGACGATCGCTCAGAGTGCTACATATACCTTCAAATTGCCGCCGGCGCTGTTCAAGAAACTGACAGCTACTTACACCATTGGCGGCGATCCGGCCGCCAGCGGTTCATCGGGTTCGAGTGGTGGTTCTACGGGGGGTATGACTGGCGGCAGCGGCTCCGGCGGTGGTTCTAGCAGCCCGATCAAGGCCAGCTTCATCGTTACTGGTGAGTCTAAAAACGAACCGAAAGACCTTGAGACATTTATCCGGCAGCTTGCTGGTGGAAATGCTCAGGTGCAGGTCTATCAGCAGACGGGCATGATCAGTGTCCGATCGAATGGCCAGGCACTAAAGCGTGTTCAGGACTTTATCCAGGCTTATTGTCAGGATGGAATGCGCCAGGTGGAGGTCTCAGCGGCAATTGTCGAGGTCAGTGTCAACGACGAATTCCAGTATGGGATCAAGTGGAACAAGATTCTCAATGCGGCCGGTACTAAGAGCTTCACTTATGACATGACCGGGGTTAATACCCCGATCTCGGGTGCGAGTCCGGCAAGCCTCAACATTACCACCGCAAGTATCACCAGTGTGATTCAGGCGATTGAGCAATTTACCCGGACCAAGGTCGTAAGCCAGCCGACGGCCGTAACACTTAACCATATTCCTGCCACGTTGTTTGATGGTCAGCAGATCCCGTATCTGCCTTCAATCCAGAATTCATTGTCAGGAACCACAGGAACTACGCAAACATCTGCGCAAGGCGCATACGCGCTGCAAGGCGTTTCGATTTCTGTGGTCCCCGACATCATGGATAACAACCTGGTGCAGCTGACGTTGGTACCGGTGACCAGTAGTGTCGGGAAATTCTCTACTTTCTCCCTCGGTAACAATCAGGGATCCATCCAAATGCCACAGCAGACGATCAAACAGTCCTCTATGCAAGTGATGGTGCAATCGGATCGTACAGTGATTCTAGGCGGGGCACGGGCTAATCGTGCCAGCGATCAGAATACAGGCCTGCCGTGGCTGACCAAACTACCGATTGTTGGCGCATTAGCTGGCGCCACTGACTACGTGAATGGCGTTGTCGAATCGGTAGTAATGGTACATACACGGATTTTGCCGGCGCCTCGCTACGAACCATTGGTCGCTGAGGCGATTTAATCGTGAAGCCGCACAAATCTGGGGCATTGCGCGAATTGCGCAATGTGCTATCGCCGGTTCTTGAACCGGTGGTGGCACGGGTACGCCAACATCTACAAGGAGCGCGCCTTGATCCCAAGGCGATCTTCCGAAAGCCAACGAATGGGCGGCAAAAGGCGCAGCGCGGTCAGTCGGTCACGATTTTCACGGAGTCCGGCGACAAACGCAATTACTGGAGTGTTAGTGAGGCCTCAATTTCTCAGCTCGAAGACCCGATTAAAAATAGCGTAATTTTGTCGCTGTCTGATCAGGACTTGAGTCATCCTGCCGCCAAGAAGCTTACCCACAGACAGCTGAATCGCTTGGTGCGCAGCGAATTGGGGCCAGGCCTGCGCGTTTTGAACGAGGCAAAGAGCCTGGGAATGGTCTTTGCTACGGATGCGGATCGCGTCAGCACGCACACGCAACCGTTGGTTAGTGGGGTAATTGTTCTTGCAACGTTGCTAAAGCAACGTGATCTGTGGCACCGACCCGAACAACAGCCGATCATCACAGGGTTCGCCTTCGGCAATGATGAAGACCGGTTACTGGCGTTATATCTGTATGACGGCAAAACGTTGTCAATGATGCAGGTGACCCCGCGTACTCCTGATACACGCGGGTCCATTGATAACTACATCAAAACGGTAACCAAAGAGCGGCCAAGCCTGAACGGCAAAGGGCTGCGCTCAGACGACAGCGACCGTGTCGTCCTGTTCGAGCTTGAAGATGTCGCCCATGTATTGCCTAGCGTCCGGGTCTATCCGAGTGAAGGGGATTGGTACGGTGTACCGCATAGCCAGGCGCTGCATTACGGCCGTCTTGCTGCTTTGGGCGTATTGGGTGCAACTACGGCTTATGCCGGCAGCCAGTATCTGCGACTGCAGTACAACATGCACGAGAAAGCGCAACTCATCGAGCGCGAACAATCAGCCACCGTTGCGATCAGAAAAGCGGCCGCAGCGCATCCGGATGCATTTATAAAACTCGGCTCTGTCATTCCCGTCGACCGTGCGCTGGAAAAGGCGCAGGCAATCTACAAATCTCCCGGGCGCGTCATTCTGGACGTGAAACGTGAAGAAATCCGTCTTTTGTCGATTCTCGATATTCCAGCAGGTGTTGCATGGGGTCTAGATGGAAAGATCCCTGAACAGCTCGCGGCAGAGGCGCCGGAAGAATGCAGCCGCTTAAGCGTTGAAACCAACACATCAATCTCTCAACTTACGGTGACGTATGTCTGTTCGCAACCAAATTCTGATCTTGTTGGCCTGTTCGCTGCTGGCCGGTAAGACGGCAATCGGCTGGTCTGGCGAGGCAGATGTTGCACGATCTGACGTGCAAGGCGCCGAAACGCGCGCAAAACGACAGGAGCTTCTCCTAACGACGGTCAATGAGCGGCTTGAGACGGATTTGCCGGTTTCTGATTCGGATCCCCTCATCGAGAGCCGTCTGGCTACAACTGTTGCCAAGCTAAACCGACTGGCAAAACCGAATCTGATCGACATCAATCAGACCGTGCCGGAAGGAGTGGCCACGGGATCGGCTTTGCGACCAGTTGGGGATCTCGTCCAGAAAACTGCCGCCGGCATGCCATTTATTAGGCTGCAAGTTAAGGGGCAATACCGCACCCTTCAGGGCTTGCATAAGTTCACTCAGGTGATTGCGCAGGGTTACGTCAGCATTTCAAAGCTGAAAGTCGAGCGCGATACGTTCGAGTTGGATCTTGAAGTGTACGGAGGGGCATGAGGATGGTGCTTGCGATCGAAAATCCTCTAAAGGTTATTCATCCGGTGATTGAGCAAATGACCCAGAGTATTCCGGAGATAACAAAGGAGCGCTCTTTGGAAGACGTCTTGCGTAGCGTGGGCGTGAAAGAATCACACATCCGCGTTGCGATGCAACGTCAGCGCGTCACGGGCGAATCTTTGACGGACATTATGCGTCCATCGGATTACGGCTTTCTTTCGCCAGAAAAGATTGCTCAGGTTAACGCAGAAGTTGAAGGTCTCCGGTATTTCTCGCCGAAACAGATCAATGAGATCGACAGCCGTCAGTTTGGCAATTTCGAGATGCGGCAATTTGAAGGATTCGTGCCTGTTGCACAGGACGGCGAACTCCTGACAGTAGCCATTGCCGAAGGGCGCGATGCGAATAAAGCGCGTCACGCATTCTCAAAGTTTCGCGTGGAATGTGTCGTTGCTTCTGAGCGCACGATTCAAAGCGTCTATCGCTTCCACTTCGCTAATACGCACAAGTTGTTTGATGAGGCGTTGATGAAACTGTCCGAAGCCGATCCGGAAAGTGAAGGTTCGGCAGGCCTGCTCCGTGAACTGGTGATCGCTGTTATTCGACATGCCTGCTACCAAAGCGCGAGCGACATCATTTTTCAGCCGATGGCGACCGATTCCGGGGGCGTGATTCGGCTAAAAATTAGTGGCGAAGGCGAGATTTTCCGGTTTGTTAACTGGCCGATCTACAAACGATTGATGAACCATTTCATCAGCGAGTGCGGAAAACCGGAAGCGCTGCGAAACCGTCCAATTGAGCATCGTTTCGCGCTCAAAGACGACGAAGTCACCCGTTATAGCGATATCGCTAACCGATACCAATTCCGAGCGATGCTGATTGGCCGTAACAATGGCCTCGAAGAAGCTTTTGCGACGATGGAAATGCGGATTCTTGACCAGCAAGCCGATTCAGCGGATCTGGAACAACTGGGCTTCGATCCTGTGACAGAACGCAAGATCGTCCGCTATTCCCAGATGAAAACAGGTTTGTTTCTGGTTACTGGGCCGACGGGGTCGGGTAAATCGACGACTCTCTACGGTTCGCTCAAGCTTATCGATCCGGTTTCCCGTTGGATCCAGACCATCGAGAACCCAATTGAGTACAGCCAAGGGCTGTGGATGCAGTACCAGGTACCTCGTAGCGCCAAGGACGAAGGCGAGGGGGCACCGCTGATCCTCAAGGGTCTGCTCCGGAATGCGCCGGACGTGATCTTACAAGGCGAAGTCCGTGATGCCGAAATTGGCCGCTTGCTGCTCGAGCTTGCCAATACCGGCCACTTAGCGGTCTCTACGCTTCACGCCAACACCGCCGCCGATGCGATTACCCGCCTAAAGCTATTCGACCTGGACATGCCGGGCTTGGCGTCTGTGCTGCTGGGGATTCTTGCACAACGTCTTATCCGTGCTCTATGCCCGAAGTGCAAGGAGCCGGAAGATCGCGCAGAAGTTCTTCAGTTGATGGCGTCTTCGAAGTGGCTTGAAAGCTTAACTCCGAAAGCATTCCGTTCAAACGCCTGCGGTTGTGAATTCTGCAACTACACAGGCTATCACGGGCGCCTGATGGTTTATGAATTGCTCGACGTTACCACCGATGTGGTCAAGGCTATCGAAGAGGGTCGTGCTCCTAATATTATCGCCGCCGCTGGCGTGGATCAGCACGCGAACCTGCGTGCCAACGCGATCCGGATGGTCGCCCGAGGCCTGACCAGTATGGATATCGTCAACCAGCTGGTGCGTGCATGAGACTGACGTTTAAATTCCGGGCCGAAACGGTTCAGTACAAGCGACCTGTGAGCGGGTTGATTGTTGCTGAAGATCAGGACATGGCTTATTTCAAGCTGAAAAAGATCGGGCTTACCCGGATCGATGTCAGCCTGCATCCGATCGAGACGTTGGGCACCTGGCTTGGCTCCGATGTGGATCTACGAGAACTGGCACGTTTCTATCGCACAATTGGTGTCCGCCTGAAAAACGGTGGGAATCCGGTCGATGCGGTAACCAGTGGCCTTGATTATCTTGATGACGAACGTCTTAAGACAAAGGTCGCGATTTTTGCGGCCCAGATGGCCGAAGGTCACAAACCTCACGAAGCAATGGTTCTGGCAGGATTCGATAGCCGGGAATCGATGGTTGTCGGCGCATATGCGACCGCCGGTAACTATGCCGAGGCTTTTACCAACTTGTCCGTGGAGATCGCGGATCGATATCGTCTAACCCGTAGCATTAAAAGCATGCTCCGGATGCCCCAGATCATGGTGTGCCTAGTTTGGTTCCTTGGCCTACCTGGCGTGTTTTTGGGCTTGGCGCCTAGCATGATGAAGTTTTTCAAGCAGGCCGGCAACGCCATCAGGGTACCCGATTCGATCCAGTCGTTTTATGCATTTGTTGCATGGACACAGAGTAATCCGATCCCATCGTTACTGCTTTATCTCGGCATTCCAGCGTTCGTTTGGTGGGGTGTGCAAACCCCTTGGTTTAAGGCCCAACTCGAACGGATCAAGGTTATTCGCCAGCTGTCTGTGAAAAACGACCATGCAATGCTCTGGGGAGCCTATGCCGTGTTGTATCGGGCGGGGATTAATCCAGCGGAGATTTGCCCCATGCTGGCTACAGCTGCGGTCCGAACAGACACGAAGGAATCGCTACGCATTATGGGCCGTCGCTTAAAAAGCGGGGACGACGAGGTGCAGTCCGTCGAGGTTGCCCAATTCCCTAAATTTGTTCTCGATCAGTACAAGGCCGCAAAGACTTCCGGCTCTCTGGCCGATGGACTTAATCGCTTCGTGGAGGATCTCAAGGAAGACATCGAGATCCTCACAAAGAAACTGGGCGATGTGACTGATCTCGGTAGCAAGGTGGCGCTTGCCGTGATCGCACTTGGCCTGGCCTACGTTGTTCTCTACCCAGCCATCGGTCCAGCTCTATCCAACCTTTGAAGGAGATCTTCCATGAACAACCTGCATCAAATTAAACAACTGCTACATAGCAAGGCCCAAGGCCGTCGTAGCTTGAAAGCGCAACGTGGCCTGTCAGTTACTGAACTGATGATCTACATTGCAATCGTTGGGATTATGCTCGGGAGCATCTTTAGCATGCTTTCAACGGATAAATCCCGGGCAACCTCCCTCAATACTACGATGAGCAATATGGCGTCGAGCATGCAGCGCGCCAAGGCCGACATGGGTTGTTATCCCAAGGTGCCGGGCGCCCTGTGGGATGGTACGCAGCCGACAGCGACCAATATGTACTGCGGTCTGCCCGGTTTGGTTACTTGGTCGGGTCCGTACCTGAACAAGGCACCGGTTGACTCGACGGGTGCACAAATGCAGGTGCCGACCATTGGCGATTCAGCCTATGTAACGATCAACCGCGAAGCGACCCCGGCTGGCGGATTGGGCTGGTACTACTACCTGCGTGCCAATAACATTCCGAACGAAGTCATCCAGAACGCCTTGCAAGTTTGTAATGGCAAGATGGATGCCACGGTGACGTTTAGCAACGCGAAGTGCCGTGGCGCCCTGGGTACTGGTGGTACTGCGACGGGCACGTTTGATCTTCTGGTCGAAGAATCGCGATAATGCTCCAGAAGGTCCGTTCGTTGAGGAATCAGCGTGGCGATGTCACGCTGTTCATGCTCATGGCAATCATGCTGGGATTCCTAGCTGTTGCTATGGGCCTCAGCGACGACGTCAATCGGCGCATGCGTTACGCGTTGACAGACGACCAAACGGCCTATATCCAGATGCTGACAGGCCGCCTAAAAGACGCCTATGGCAATCTCCTTCGAAGCCGTGGCAATGCCAGTTACACGGCACATTCGGTCTATATTCTGGACAACCCGGGAACGATTTCAGCGGCCCAGCTGTTGAATGCACTCGGCGAACCCAACCCTAAGTACAACGTGCAGGCCTATGTTACGGACCTCAAAACATTCAGTCCATGTACTGATACGACAAGCTGCACCGGCGTTACCGGATTGCTGACCTATCGAAAGATTTATCTGTGGATTCCTCCCGAATCAGGTGTTGATACCTCCGGTGTGAATGCAGCCGGGCAATGGGTGCCTGACCCCATAGTGACCTTATGGGAGACGGTGGACGGCACTATATTGCAGTCGGAGATCTTCGGTACCACGCAGCATGCTTACGACCGTCTGACCCAGTGGGTGCAGCAGTACTTCGCAGCGCGCCAACTTAAAGGAGGGGGTGTTAGCACGAACCGTTTCCGCGCAATCGATTGCGCGGACAGCTTGTCGCAAACCGGCCTGCCATGCATGGACAGTGCCACTACGGCGACATCTGTCTTCCTTCAAGCCACAGGCCTGACAACGTCAGATCTTGTTGATGGCTGGGGTTTCCCGATCCAGATCTCCAACACGGCAAGCGCCAGCGTCATCAATCTGACCTCCACCCAGACGCAGACCAATGGTCAGGCATTTACGGTCACTCGACAAATCCTTAACCCATAACCCTTAACACATCACAAAGAGTCCACATGAACATCGCTACTGTCTTGGAGAACATCCTGGCTGCACCGGATGTCACTGATATTCATTTTACCGACGGCGGCCCCGTCTGGATCCGCGCCGGACGGGAGCTTATCCCGCATCCGGACAACCTGACGGTTGAAAGTGGAGAGCTGAGCACCTGGTTGTCAGACAACCATTTCCGTAGCGATCCTGTGGCCACGCTCAAAGAGCAGGGCGGTGATTCTGACTTTGCTTATTCCACCGGTAGCTGCCGTTTGCGCGCTCAGGCCTTTTTATCAGGTGGCGAACTCTGCATGGCCATGCGGCGGCTGTCCGATAACGCGATCGATTTCTCTCAACTGGGGCTTCCGGAAATTGTTCTGGATCTCGCCGTCAGACCCCGTGGGATCTTCCTGGTTACCGGCCAGACTGGTTCGGGGAAGTCGACCACGCTGGCTTCGGTGATTAACCATCTAAATCGAAAAGAATCGTTGCATATTGTGACGATCGAAGACCCGGTCGAATACCTTTACGAAAACGAACGTTGTCTGATTACTCAACGTGAAGTGAAACGCGATACGGAAAGCTACGTACGCGCACTGCGCGCAGCACTCCGTGAAGATCCGGATGTGATCCTAATCGGCGAAATCCGGGATCGGGAGACGATGGAAATCGCGCTGTCGGCCGCCGAAACAGGCCATCTTGTTTTGGCGACGCTGCATACCAACGGGGCGGTGGCCACAATTGAACGGGTCGCGAGTTTCTTCGACGGCCCAGCAAAGATTGCGGCTATGAGCGTCTTCGGGTCGGTCCTGAACGGCGTTGTCTGCCAACAGCGTCTCTTTGATAAAGCCGGCAAGACTGTCATTGTTCCGGAAGTGCTTGTTCCGACCGATGGCATCCGTAACAACATCCGCAGATCCCAAATTAACGAAATTACTCAGGAAATGCGGACTGGATCCCGGGATGGCCAGCTTCTTTTTGATACCGCCTTGCGCGATCTCATGAATACTGGCCGGATTGATTACGAAACGGCCTGCTTCTATGCGACCGAGCCGGACAAGATCTAATGTTCAAGGGTCGTCGTTTCGTGCGCCATAACCTTGCAAGATGCAAGGAAGGGGGGTTCTCCCTCCCGGGAATCATGATCGCAATCGCCGTCATGGGGGTCATGCTTTATCCCGTAATGCAGTTGGCTGAAGGTGCCCTGCGGCATTACACGCGTCTCGAAACCGATAACCGGCTCAAGGATCTTAAGGCGGCCATAACGAAGGCTTACGGCGAAGACCTTAAGGTGGCCGAGGCCAACACTGGGCAAGTGCTGGCATTGTCCGGCGGGACGATATCTCAAGTCACTCCGGCAGATTACGGTGCCAATGGAAGCCGTGTTTGTAGCAGCAACAGCGCCACGTTCGTTCCTCTAGCGCGCTGGCTATCAGCATCCCCCAGCAAGGCTTATCTGGACGGCAGCGGGTTGCCGCTGTGCGTTTTTGTTACGCCGCAGCTAACCACCACCATCAATAACGTATCCGTGAAATACCACGTTGTTGCCATCGTGGCGGCTGGCCGCGACGGTTATGTAGATCCTGGCACAACGTTGAATAGCACCACGGGTGTACTGACGCTGGCAGCCGATGACAGAGGCGTTGTGATTGACGGTAAGCAGCTGGCCGGCGATAAGTTCAATCTGACGGTTACCCGCATGCAGGCGATTGTCAGTGCACTGAACACTTATTTCACCAACCGCTTTATGGGTAACCCGACCAGAAATATCGGTCTGGACTATTTCACAGCGGCAAGCGACACCACGGGTTTGATTCCAGATACGGCCGGTACCGCCAAGGGTATGGACACCTTGGGCATCACGAGCGCTTTGGGCCTTTCGACACTCGACATCACCGACGGCTATGGCCAGTTCTTCCTGCTGGATAACTCATCGACCGCTGTCCGAAGCCCCTCCAACGCTAACACCAACCTCCAATCGCCTCCATTCACGGCTCAGGTCAGTACGACATTGCCAGGGGGCACCACGCTCAGTATGAGCGCGATCGGTTCTTACTAGAAAGGGAAGCGCTATGAACCACAAATCCCATTACGTACTTTTGCTCGCATTATCGGCTATCGGCACCGGTATTGCGTCTGCGCAAACATTGGGTGCTATTCCAGTACCTGTTGGCGCCAATCCTGCATTTATTCAGACAAGCCAGACTCCCAGTATGCCGACTAATGCGGCTCCTGCCGCCAACAGCAGCCAGACAGTGGTAAAAGCAAATCCGATTACTGAGGCTCCTGTTGCAGCCAAGCAGCAACCTGCACAAGACGACAAGCCGAAAGTAGTGGCTACTGCCCAGCCATCGGCAGAAAAGCCGGTCGAACCTGGTGCAAACAAGACAGAGGTAAATCCGATGACAGGGAAAGCGACAGACATCGAGACATTGACCCACGACTATGAGGTAGAAAAGATTCGCGCCGCGATCGCTACCGAAAAGCAAAAGCGGGTCACCGCCGAACGTGCCATGAATGACCAGGCCATGCCGCCGCCATTGGCCGCACCCATTAAGGCACCGCTTGTCCCGCAAGCCAGCAATGGTTTGCCACCGCAGATGCAAGAGGCGCCACAAGTAGCAATGAAGCCGGTGAAGATGCCCAAGGTGAAGCAGGTACCGGTCATGCCGCATATGGCCACGCTCGCAGGAACAATGATGCAGAACGGTGAGCGTTTCGCCATCCTTGAGCAAGGAGGGGAGACGGCTGTCGTTAAGCAGGGTCAAACAGCTTTTGGCCAACAGGTCGGCCGTGTCGCTGAAAACAGCGTGACTTTGGGCGGGATGATGCTTTCAAGTCAATCCGCTAATGTTATGCGCGTTGCTCGTACTGATATCCAGAACACCCCAACAGGGACAGTTGGATCGATGGTATCTTCCGGGCCATTGCCTGCACCGCTGGCTGCACCCGGAATTAATCCGTCGCTCCCGATGACGATACCGATTCAGGGACAAGCGCCGGTAAATACGACCCCAGGTATGCCGGCAAACGGGCCAATGGTGGTTGCACGATGAAACTCCGGGCGGCGCTTCTGATTGGGCTATTGCTGCTGGGCAACTGCGCTCAGGCTGCTAGTGCGCGAGCCCGTACATACGGACTTAAGCTGCTAACTATTTCGGAAGTGGTAACAAACCCAGGAACACCATCTGCTCAAGTGACCATGATCCATAGTGGCGTGGCCAGCGATGGGGGTTCGACGGGTGCCGTATCAGGAGACCGCCCAGAAAATAGTGCGCCACCGCTGGCAGGTAATCTCTGGGCGCCAGTAGCCTATGGCACACCAACTCTCACTAATCTTGTAGCAAGTGCTACCGCGTATAGCCGCACTATTGTGAATGGCGTTATAGCGCAGCTCAAAACCGCTATGAAGGCCTCTCAATCATCTTCTGCGATCTTCCAGTACGATCAAGAAGTGCAGGTCCTCGATCCTACCACACCGCCACCGCATCTAATTTGGACCGTCTATGTGGATTCTGGTGGGCGTGTCTTTTATGGGGATCCGATTGTTATTCCAGCGTCGCCAACATATATCTACGCCATCTACACACCATTGAGTGTTGCAAGTGGGCTTCCCGCAGGGTGGGCATATCCTGATGCCGGCACTCTTCGATATCAGGTTCTTAAAGTCAAAGATAATAGTCTGGTACAAATGTGGGTCACGCTCAACGTGAATGGCGCATATGATGACCCGGTGCAATCCCTGAACACGGGGATTAATGTAGACCCCGATAAGGGTTTGAAGTGCCTTATGAACAAGAATAGTGGTGGTTGCACCATTGCATATTCTGACATGGTCGGTTTGTTAGGACAAAACGGATCCGTGGTTGCCGTTGTTGACTATACCCGCCAGCTACAACCCACGATGCAAAATAATGCCGATGGTACTGTTAGCCCTAAAACAGCTGTCAGCTATGACCAGCGTAACTGGTCATGGTCGACATGCACTTATCAAAATATTGGGTCGCTTGGCATGGAGCTGAATGCACAAACCGACCGATACCTAGCCATGCCGAATGGTCAATATAGCAAAATGGGAACCGCAACCCAAAAGTCACAAGCACCAACCCAACCATTTAATATTTCGGCAGGTGTTGCGCCTGGTTATGTTAGCGCTCTTTCTTCCTACGTCTTTGATCCGATCTCAGCTGGAAACCCAATATCTCAAGCAGGTATGATTCCCGGCATCATCAATCTGGCACCTATCAGCGAGTCCGGCTCCAGCATTAACACAACGAATACCGGACTTTCAAAGAATCAGTCAACCAGCTTTTATGTCAGCGATCCATCAAAGGTTCAAACAGGAACCTTGTCAGTAACTTATCTAGATGACGGAGGGGTCGTGGCCATCAATGGCAGAACTGTCTTTGCTGGAAATTCAGGCGGTCCGAAATATTGGATGACTGGTTATCCACCAGGACGGCATGCCTGCGAACCATGGAATAGCCCATATGCGGCAGTGAACGGAGGATACGATGAATGGGGGAATCCTTATGAAAGCAGAGAGTATGACCCTTTATGCGTTATGTGGGAGCAAAGCAGCTGGGGTTATAACTACGGGACGGTTGATATCCGATCATACCTAATAGCTGGAAACAATACCTTTGCCACATACTGGGGCGGTGCATATGGAGATATCCATGCCACTCTCCGTGTAGAACAAAAGCCATGCCAATAAGCTAGATATGAGTTCTTTATTTATTCAAATGTTGTTTAGAACCGAACATCGATATTCCATTCCTGTTGGTACCGGTCGTCGAATTGTTTTCGACAAAAGCCAACCGGATATCTCATTGATCACCGGTACATTACTCGAACGAATCGAGGAATACTTGAAACTAACCGGTGAGCCGGCAACAGTCTCTGAGATCGCCCAGGGCATTAATAGCAATCCCAGCCGCGTTATGGCCAACCTTCAAGTAATGCAACGTAGCAGTAAAGTTGAGGCAATCAAGATTGAAGGCTGTGTTACTGAATATCGGTTAGTTAGGCAATCCTAAAAGGATCCTGTGCCAACAAAGCCCATGACGGATATCTCTCTTGCGTACAGTTGCCTTGGGCTTCTTTTGGGTCCCATCATAAATCGGCTATCAACAGCCACTCCGGCATGGGTCGCAAAAGACTACGATGACTCTTGCCTCGTAAAAACGTGGCCGCAATGGGAACCTCTCATCAGCATTGAATGCGGTCTCATCCTAGCGCTGATTCCGCTTCTGATAAGCAATCTTGGGCCGTCTGCCTACGGTTTAAAGATCGCTTTTTGTTGGACGCTCGTGCTGTTGGCCATGATTGACGCACGTTCAATGTTGCTTCCGGACATTCTTACTTTGCCTTTGCTGGTGCTCGGCATATTGGCCAGCAATATCGGGTATAGCGTTCCCATTTCCTATGCCTTAATAGGCGCTTCCACAGGATATTCCATGCTCTGGCTACTAAACAGAATCTCTATTCTTCTGAATGGAGCCGAAGGTATGGGTCAGGGCGATATGAAGTTGCTAGCCGCAATCGGTGCTTGGCAAGGTTATATGGCCTTGCCAACCATCCTAGTCGTTGCAAGCACACTCGGGGTCTGTTGGGGATTAGCTCGGCGCACCCCTCGCAGCGAGCCTTTCCCGTTTGGACCGATGCTATGTTTTAGTGGCATATTTAGCGCGTTGTAGTAGCTGCCGGTTTCTGACAACTATCGAAGTCTTTGGCGTATTTGGCTTTCCAGCGTTCCCATTCATCTACACTTCGTGGCGATTGTATACAGTCCATGTAGTCAGAATAATATCCAGCGTTAGCCATTCCACCACACCAATGTTCATATGGCAACGTAGCTAGGGATCTGAGTCTCGAACAGTTTTGCTTGTTTGTAGCACTGTTTTGGGGAGATTGTGCTTGAGCGCCTGTCACAAATACGCTTCCAATAAATGCTACATAGAGAATTCTTTTCATACACGTGTTTTTTCTTGAACGGTTTAAACTTTCTGAGTGCGGTGCGACTTAATTAGAGCGTACATCCATAGTACATCTTGAACATATGCTTGCGTTTCTTGATACGGGGGAATCCCACGATATCGTTGAACCGCTCCTGGGCCAGCGTTATAGGCTGCGATAGCTAGGCGCCAATCACCAAATTGACGCCACATCATTGCCAAGTAGCGAGCTCCTGCCCGAAGATTCACGTATGGATCCATTAGCCATGCGTCGTTACTAACGCCTAGAGCATATCCCGTTGTCGG